>Ga0082335_1000352_pt1 | contig 118503 bp, 129 predicted proteins | sample Subgrocontami58m_FD_72375 | JGI IMG/M metagenome (GOLD analysis project Ga0082335, IMG submission 72375) | Subsurface groundwater microbial communities from S. Glens Falls, New York, USA - GMW37 contaminated, 5.8 m (SPADES assembly) (version 2) ... | reverse complement strand
GCCTCGCCGTCGCGTCCATGCTGCCCTTGTTGTTTTCCGGCATCGTCGAAATCCCGGGTTTCGCCGTCGCCGCCCTGCTTAGCGTCGTGGTCGGCATCGTCATCACCCGCCCCGCCTACGCGGCGGTCATCGAGGAAACCGTTTTCGAATCCGGCCCTCAACAAATCCACGACGGGCACAAGAAAGAATAAAGCGCCAAGAAGTCACGCGATTCAAAAAGACCCGGCATAAGCGGCTCTGTTGAAAAAGTCGGACAAGCCAAACCGAAAACCGAGCAGCTTGGCGAAGGAAAGAAAAAAAAAAAGAAAACGAACGCGTGTTGCCGAAGCCGTTACCACCCGGTTGCTCCGCCGCTGCAAGCATCGCTTTTTTTTTTGTTTCCAGCCAAACGCCTTTTTTTCCGTTTCCCCTGGAACGGTTTTATTTTCAACAAATACCTCTTGTCGCCCGCCACCAACCACGACGCGCCATGCTCAACCGCCGTTTTCAACAACACGTCATCCGACGGATCATCCACGACTACCGCCAAACAGAAACCAAAGTCATTACCAGCATCAAGCCGTTTCCACTCTTGCATCGTACAACGCCCGCGCCTTGAGCCGCAACTGATCGGCAAACTCCGCGTTGCGCGTCACGACCATGCGGCACGAAGTCGGCGTCCGACACGCCAACTTGTACGCCAACCACAAACCGTTCGAATCCTCTTGCGACAACACGTCGTAAAAACGGTCCCAGACCTCGTTGGTCGGACGCGAATGCACCAAGTGGAAGACGAAATCCCCAAACGCCACCACGTCCGCATGCGGCCGGATGCCTTCCACACCCACTTTCGTCTTGAAGCCGTTTTCCTGCCACAAGCCTAAAAAGTATCGATCCATCCGGCTTGCTTCAGACACCAACGCGTACTGGTCGGAATCCTTGAAAACCGACGAAAACAAATCCATCATCGGCGAATCCAACGCCAACAAAGGCCACGCCCGCCGCTGCAACACCACGGCATCCAACGAACCTTTCGCTTTGCGGATTTTGGCCGCCTGCCGCAACAACCACCCCTGCGGCTCGCACAGCGCTCCGGTCGACTTGAGTTCTACCGAGCCGAACGCCGGCAACTCCAACACCGACACCGGCCAACCATGCTCCCGCGCCTGGCCCACCTCGCCTAGAAACTCGGATGCTTTATCCAACCACTCGCCTGAAACGGCGTACTTCTTTCCCGCCTTCTCCAACACGTCCTGCCGCCGCAACTGCGACAACGCCTTGTGCACGTACTGGTACGTCACGTCGTACGCGTAATCCTTCACCATCCACCGGTGAAGCTCCCTGGCGCTTGACTGCGGCTTCCGCGCCAGAAAACCGATCAACGCCGTCTTGACATCCGCATCCCCCGAACAAATCGCTGAAAACACGCTTCAATCACCCCACCCAACTGCATAAAGCATTCCTGGAAAGTAACCCGACGAAATAGTCCGGATTTGCTATCTGGTAAGCGACACCTATTCGTCTAAAAATTTGTGTCGCTTACTATAGCACAGCACAAATCGTCGTTCGATTTGTGTGGCATCACAAGTTCCACTGAACTTGTGTGGCCTTGCGGAGCGATTTCCGCAAGACCTTGCAAGTCCGCATGACTTGCAAGAAACGGCGCGAAAGTCTTGTGAAACGTTCGCGGTTTGCTATGCCGTGAACGCTCACGCAGGCAAACACGACAGCGCCGCAGCCTCCCGCTCTGCGACAAACGCCGCCCCGCTTGAATCCGGCCTGATTTTGCGCTTGCGCTTCCTATTCTTGCCAACTGCCATGACGCCCCCCCTCCGCTATTGACCCGGCCTGGGATTGAAGCCAAACGGGCCAAAAACCACTCGATACACCCGCAACCCAAGAAAAATTGGATTGAAACGCCTTCCTCGCTTACGTTAAACTCATCGACACCAATCCGATAAAAAGCCACGGTAGAAAACCAACCAACCAAACGGTTGATTTTCCGATGGAATCCAACAAGCCAAGCCAACAAAGTGACATCCTGCGCGACCTAGAGGCGGCCCGCCTTTGAAGCGGGTCAGCCCGCCAAAGCGTGCACGGCATTGGCGACTCACGAATTACCCCGCACTATAGCAACCCCGGAGTGACCCGGAAAAAGACTCCGGCGGTGTTGAAACGTCTGAACGCCTCGTCGAAAAAAAGAAACGGACGCGACGGGAAAAACAATAACAAAAAAAAACGGGGAAAAAACGAAAAAGGAAAAAGGCAGGGAAAAAAAAAAGAAAGCCAGGTCAAGAAAAAAAAGACGGCGTTTTTCCTCTGCCGCCTGTCCCCGTCACCTTTCCTTCTTTTTTTAAAAAACCCGTTTTCTTTGCCGCCCGCGTCGCATTGCCCTTTTTTTTTGTTTCCGGAAAGCGTTGTTTTCTTCCATTTCAAAGATGTTCAACAATGCCCGGTTGGAAAGAAAAAACACGCCATCACGGATTAAAAAATCAATGATTTGCGGCCAGATTTTACCAAGTTTAAAACGGTCTCAAAAACACGGGCGGATTAACCCAAGCGCCGCATCGTCGGCCAGAAACCAATAGAACAATCCTGGAAAGCAACCCGACAAAATAGTCCGGGATAGCTATAGCAAGTGACGCAACTGATCATACAAAGTGGCATCATTTGCTATCGGATAAGCGACACCTATTCGTCTAAAAATCCGTGTCGCTTACTATATCTAGCAAAGCCAACCTAGTCGTCGTGAAATTTGTTGGCGTTGCTATAACCGTGAACAACACATCGGGTGGAATGCTGAAAGGCATTGCACTCATCAGATCTAAACTCATCCGAATCCGGCGATTTTCTTTATGATTATCCCGTTTTCCGTGATGTCGAATGGGTGGGTTTCAAGGGAGTGTTTAGTGCCACGCATCTTACGGATGTAGGCCGTGCGGGTGGATTTTTCACCCAGGCTCAAAAAGTTGAGGAGGAGGACGCCGTCGGCGATGTATTCTTCCACCCCGTATTTGCTGAACGTGAGTCGGCCTTGTCCGGTGGTTTGTTCAGGCAATTCGGTGGTGATGATGGACGTCATACCCGATTTGTTCAAGACTTGGCTGAGACGGAGGATGGTTTTTCGGATTTCGTTTTCGTTATCCAGTTGGAACCCGAGGGCGGGAATGGAGTCGATGACGAGGCGTTTGGCGCCAATGCGTCGGCAAACCGTGAGGACTTCCGTCAAGACGCGGTTGATGTCCAACTGGTGGGTTTGCAAGGCGTTCTGTTCAGTAGACGGCGTTCCGGCGCGGGCGGAGGCGCCGTCGACCATGGCGAAGAGGTTGTGGGCTTCGAGTTCCTGCAAGTTCCATCCGAAGCGCAGCATGTCGGAGCGGATGTTATCGGGAGCTTCATCGAAGGTGACGAAGACGCCAGGCTCGTTGCACTGCGTGATGCCGTGGAAAAGGTACTGCATGGAGAAAATGGATTTACCGGTGCCGCAGGCGCCGGAGACCAGGATGGTGCGGTTGCGGGGGAAGCCGCCTTCGATGAGGTCGTCAAGTCCATGGATGCCAGTGGTGGCGCGCTCTACCATACGGCGTTTACTACGTAAATGGGTCGCTTAAAGGTTGCGGTGGCGTTTTGCTTGAAGTGAGGAAGGAAACGGCGCAAAAAGCCGGGGGGGTCAGTTGGGTTGGAAAGTGAGGAGGAAGGCAAACCCGTTCCAAAAAGCAATCCAACCCAAAAACACCGGGAACTTTTCGCGCCGTTCCAGGATAAAAGTTTGGGCGGGTGGTTTTAGATGTTGGGTAGAACAGAAATCAACCCGGACCGCAGGGGAGCCCGCCCGGTTCCCCCTTCAGTTTATAGCAATCCCGGAAAGTAAAGAGAAGGTAGTTAGCGTGAACTTCTTTTCTCGGAAGCACGTCGCCCAGGCATCGTACGTTTTTTCATTCTGACCACGGAAACAACCTTGACCGGATCTTCTTTTTCCGCTTGTTTTTTCCACACGTATTCGCTTACCCAGTATCCCGCGTCAAAGAGCAATACGGCTAGCAACGGCGTGGCGGAGTGGGTTACGACGGCGATGAGGGCGGCGGCAGCGGGGAGGAAGGGCCGCGGGTAGGGCAGTTTGAGGACGATTTTTTCGTCCAGCAAGGCGGCGACAAAAGCCAACAAGGCGAAAGGCAGAGCGATAGATGGTAAGCCAAACGCCAAAAGGCCCAACGCAAAGCCGGCAAGACCCAACCAGTGGTTTTTGGAGTCGATTTTGCCGGCCAACAAATTGGCTAAAACCGCGGGCAGAAAGATAGTGGCCACGAGGGGGTCCAAGGACGCGGCGACAGCCAAAGCCAAACCGTAGGCGGCGCCGGCGGCCAAGCCCAAGCGGGAATTGAGCTGGTCGGCGGTTTTAGTCAGGAAGCCGGATAACGCGGAGAGGATGAAAGGCAGGACCATGTGGACAGAATCAACTCGAACGGAATAAGGGGAACGGAAAAGCCCGGAAAGGAAAAAAAAAAGGAAACCGATGCGCTGGCAAAAAAAAAGAAAGCGCAATGCCGGGGTTTGGTGATTTTTCCTCTTTCTCTTTTTTTTTATTTTTCAAGCCGGTGGCAACTTTTCTTTTCTTTTTTAAAACCAACGGCCATTTTTTCCTTTTTTCCAAGACGGTAATCGCTTGCTTTTCGGACTGATTTTCAGTCGACGAACGGCGAGATGGATTCGTTGGTTTGGATGGCGTGGATGACTTTCGCCAAGACGGGGGCGATGGGGCAGACCGTGATTTTTTTGCTTTTCTTTTGGGGGATGGTATCGGTGGTAAAAAGGCGCTCAAGTGCCTGGGATTTTTCGATGTTTTCAACGGCGCTGCCGGAGAGTACGGCGTGGGTGGCGTAGGCGTAGACACTTTTTGCGCCGGCATCTTTGAGCGCTTGGGCGCCGTTCAAAAGCGAGCCACCAGTGTCGACCATGTCGTCAATCATAAGACACGTCTTGCCGGCCACGTCGCCGACCACGTGGGTGATTTGGACTTGGCCCGGCGCGGGACGGCGCTTGTGGATGATAGCCAAAGGAGTGTTAAGTTTGGCGGCAAAGTCTTGCGCGCGCTTCACCCCGCCGGCGTCGGGGGAGACCACGACGGTGTTGGACGGGTCCAAGTCGAGGTTTTTTTGGATGAATTCCGACGCTATGCGCGTGGTGTTCAAATTGTCAAAAGGAATTCCGAAGAAGCCTTGTGCCTTGACAGAATGGATGTCGATGGTGACCACGTTGGTGACGCCGACGGCTTGCAGCAAATCGGCCACCACGCGGGCGGACACCGGCTCGCGAGGGGCCATCTGGTAGTCCTGGCGGCTGTAACCGTAGTAGGGGATGACGGCGACGATTTTTTCGGCCGACGAGCGGCGCATGGCATCCGCCATGAACAAAAGCTCCATGAGCGAATCGTTCACGGGCGCGCAGGTGGATTGGATGATAAAGACGGGTTTGCCGCGCACCGTGTGTTGGATTTGCACGCGCGTCTCGCCGTCGTTGAAGCGCGTCACGTTGGCAGGCAGGATGGGGGCTTTGAGGATTTTGGAAACGGCGTCCGCAAGAGGGCGGTTGGCGTTACCAGTGAAGAGCAGTGGTTTTTCGACCATAACGGTTTTGGGTTTAAGAGGGATTTAAAGGGTTTGGAGCCGAGCAAAAAAAGTCAGGTGTTAAAAAAAGCAAAAACACTTATAATAAGGTTTCACACATATTTACACGGTGAAGCGGAATGGTGAATGTGACGATTGCAGTTCCCGACCAACTGAAAGCCCTTATGGACAAGCGGCCGGAAATGAATTGGTCCGAAGTGGCACGGAAAGCGTGGAAACGACAGCTGGAGTTGCTGGACCGACTGGAGGAGTTGGACCGATTGACGGGCAAAAGCGCGGCAACTGAGGAAGATGTCGAAGAACTGACCCGCCTCATTCGCAAAGGACGGCAGGCCGAGGAAGACGCCTCAAAGAAAACGGGCCCTAAACTCCATTACAACAGGTCAACTAAGTCGACGGTCTTGTAAGTTGGAACGTGATTCTGCCGAAGCAGTGCAGGATCATTAGTCCATAAAGGGCAATCATTCAGCATTGATACAGCAAAGAAGGGCCAGTCGCCAAAGTCCGGGCAAACAGATAACGCAAGATCACGATAAGGCAACCAAGTCATTTGTGCGGATGACCTTGACGAGCATTTGGTGGTCGAAATGCGGATCGTGCGTCCAAATGCCATCGGCGTCAATGGCCAAAGCCGCTGCAAGAAAGGGCGTGTCGTTTGGATCAACGGAATCCATGACGTCACGGGCTTGCGGCATGAACGGTTGGATGCGGGCATCATCAATAAAAACCACGCGCCCGAGCAAGGCGTCAAGCAAGTCGCTGAATTGATCGGCGGATAAATGCGTTTTTTGCAGAAGTTCTTCCTCGTATTTGCCGATTTCCTTCCGACTCAAGGCAACGGCATGGAAGTCAAAAAGATCGGATGAAAGAATGCGTCGTGAATACGAATCCTTGACCAACGCGGCGATGATGCGGTTCGTGTCCACGACGAGTTTCATCTAAAACCGCTTCCGTATGTTTGCTTTGAGCTTATGGCCGATGCGTTCGGCATCGTCTTCCGTCAATTCGCTTTTGGACAACATTTCGTCTAAGATGTCCAAAGCGCGGACTTCGCGTTCGAAAGCTTTGCGTGCCACTTCGCTCCACTTGATTTGCGAGTGCTTGCGCATGGATTTGTGCAAGTCGGCTGGAATGGATAATGTCATGTTAACCATCTGAAACCACCAATAGGAGTTTATGTGTTTACACATAAATACCTTACAGGCGGTTACCAAAACCAAAAAAATGGAAAAAAGAAAAGGGAATCCCCGTGAGAGGCCATGGGGGCGGGGCCACTGGACGAAACAGCATCAAAACCTAAATCGGCGCGTGTGCACAAACCAGACCGGTCTTGTTCGTTCCAACTTCCAAACGCCTGAATCCGCCGCTTTTCAATCCGTGATGCCTTCCGGGGTGACGCGGAATACGACTTCGCCGTCCGGCATGTTGGGCGAGTCGACTAATTTCACGATGCGGCGGTCTTCCTTGCTGCGCCGCACGTAGAGCCGGTACGTCGACGTGTGGGCCAGGACGTGGCCGCCGATGGGCGTGGTGGGATCGCCGAACAGTATGTCCGGGCGGTCCATGACTTGGTTCGTCACGTACACCGCCAGGTTGTACTGGTCGGCATAACGTAAAAGCAAGTGGATGTGTTTGTTGAGTTTCTGCTGGCGTTCGGCAAGCTCCCCGCGGCCGATGTAGTCGGCTCGGAAAGCGGCCGTCAGCGAGTCCACCACGATGAGGCGGATGTTTTTTTCCTTGATCATAGGCTCCAGTTTTTCGACCAAAAGCATTTGGTGGTCGGAATTGAGCGCTTTAGCCACATGGATGTTCTGCAGGACCGTTGCGGGATCCAGCCCTTTTGCTTCAATCATTTGTGAAATGCGTTCCGGCCGGAACGTGGATTCCGTATCGATGAACGCCACCGAGCCGCCAAGACCGCCTTGTTCTTTCGGCAATTGGGCGTTGACGCAGAGTTGGAATCCGATCTGACTTTTTCCGCTACCAAATTTGCCGAATATTTCCGTAATGGCCTGCGTCTCGATGCCGCCACCGATGAGGTTGTCCAGTTCCAGGGAACCGGTCGTGGCTTTGTCAATGAGTTTGCGGCGCTCCAGGACATCGGCACCGGTTTCAAACCCCAGTTCGAGCGCGTCGCGGGCCGCGTTGATGACCTTGACGGCCGAGCCTTCACCCACGCCCGAGATTTCCTGCAGTTCGGACGGCAGGCAGTACGCGAGGGTATCCAATTTGTCGTATCCGGCTTCCCGCAGTTTGGCGGCAATCGAGGGGCCTATGCCCGGCAGCTCGTCAATAGAGGTGATGACGGATTTCTTGCCTTTTACCTGAGTGGTTTCTTTGGCAGCCGCGGTGCCGATTTCCATCACGGGGGATTCCATTGCTTGCGCGCCGGTTTGGAAATTGTTTTCGTTTTCATTCACCATGGTTTCCGTCACTTCTTTTGCCGCGTGTTTTGCCATCGTCAAGACCACCTGGATTTTTTGAATTCGGCGTGTTTTCTTCACCGATGGCAATAGTCATTGGTCGGCGGTTTATAAAGAACGGGAGGGTTGCTGGCCGGTGACTTTGAGCAAAGCCATCGACCTTACCGGATATCTTGCAATTCATGCAAAATTGCAAGGCCACACAAATCGATTGGACGCGTGATGCCGCACAATTTCGTCAAATCGAAATTGTGCTGCGATGGTGAATAGGTTAACGATGCAAGCATACCTATTAGCAACGGACGGAAGTTGATTGCCTCAAAACGCCATGTGGGCAAACCCCTTAAAATGCCGGATTCGTAAGCCGTCCATGCATTACCGTCATGCCGGCTTTGCCGTGTTTTGGATTGTCGTGGTCGTGACGCTTTCGTGGGCGTTTTACGGCCGCCTCGACGTGGCATCCGTCATCTTCTTGTCCGGTTTGGTGTTTGTAGAGCAGGCCTTTGTCGCAGCACGGGCGCAGGAAACCGCGCCGTTTGACGGTCCGCTTCGGATGGGCGCGTTGGATGCCAAAATTGCGATCAAGCCGCAAAAGGGGCCGTTTGAGCACGTCGAGTGGGAATGCGATTTCAAGGACTGGCAGCCGCCGTTCGTTTTACGCGTCAAGGCGCGTCATGAACCGCACCACGTCAAAAACAAGGTTGAAAAGGCCCGCAAGCAGTTGGAAGGCATGCGGGGCTTGCAGGACATCGTGGTGGAAGGCTCCGTCGTGGCAATGTACTTCAAGGACGAACCCGGAAAGACGCCGGGCGCCAAAGAGGCGTTGGCTTGGCTTGAAAAAGCACTGCGCTAAGAAAACGGAGTAGGAAATCAAAACGACTGTTTGGCTCGCAACCAAAAAAACGAAGAAACCATCTGCCGTGGAAGCAGCTGGAGGTTATTTTTTCTGTTTTTTTGCCTCGCTTTTTGTTTTTTCCAACTCTCCGACTTCCTTTTTCAACTAGGCCGCCCAGAAAACGGTCATGTTGGACGCGTTGGATCAAGTCGGACGGCAATTGCGCGAGCAACAGCAAAAACCCGTCGGGCAGCCGTTTTTTTCGGATCCGCGGTACGAACCGTTTGCCTTCGCACAGGAGCGCTTCATACCGTTGGAAGGCGAGTGCCGTTTTTTGGCAGCCGTAGACGGAGGCAACCAGGAACTCATCGGCGGCGCGTCGCTGTCATTGCAGTTGGTGCGGGCGTACGCCAACGTCTTTGAAAGCCCCAGAAAAGGCGACGCACAATCGTTGCCCAAACGCGTGCACCAGGAAAAACACGAATTTTTGTGCCTGACGCAAGCCGTGGACGGCACGCAGTTCGAAAGCACCTTGCTGCCGCTTGAAGGAGGGTTGCTGCAAGAAGAAGGCGTGCTGAAGATGGCCGCGTCGGACGTGCCGGACAGCGACGAGCGCACCAAGGCGGCGCAAATCGGCGCCCTCACAAGGCGCTTTGCCGAGTGGGCGTTGGCGGGACGCATGTTGGGCCAATTCGATGACATTGCGGTGGTCAAAGACGGGACACTGCAAACATCGGTCAGGCGGGAGTCTTTCTATGCCAAGCGCGCGCAGGAACAAGTCAAGACCGGGAAATACTTGGCGGCGTTAAGCAAGACCAGCACGTTGTTGACGACCACGGGTTGGGCCATGACGGATGCAGTGGAAAAGAAGGCGCCCAAAAACAGGCCGCAATGGGCGTACGCGTGGCTTTGCCAAAGCCGCCATCCGGATCATCCTGCGCGCATCGGCTGTGCGAAATTGCACGCGGCCGCGCGTCAGGCGTTCCGCGTGGAAGGCTTTTTGGGCCACGAAGGATTGCCGTGGGCCACGTTGGCCAAGCAGGCGTGCGATCCGGCGTTTTTGGGTTATCCGTACGCGTTGGTGGACGCGGACCGCAATGCCAAAGTCTCAAACAAGGAAGCCGCGTCAGTCAAAGGATTAGTGCAAGCCAAGTTGGGCGGCCGATTGAACGATTTGTCGCGGCACACGGACGCGCACGCGTGGCTGAGCAAGTTATAACTACGCCAAGCAGCAAAGGGGCAACCATGGAAATTGTTTCTCAAATCGTCGGAGGCCAGCATGCCGACATCCTTCTGCGTCAGAAAAGCGGTGCCCAATTGGAGTTGGGCGAGTTACTGGTGGCACAAGATAACACGTCGGCTGCAAATACGGGTGACAAAATCATCTTGCAAGTCTTTGACTTACAGTACGGCAGCCAGATGCAGCCGGAAGCGCTGGAGTGGGCATCCGGGCTCCAACTGGAGAACGTCTCGTCGGAGGCGTTCGCCGAAGCACACTTGCGCAATTATGTGCTGGCGAAAGTCAAAGCCGTCGCCCACATCAAAAATGGGCAGGCCAAAACGCCAAAATCCTTGCCTCCATTTTTCGCGGGCCTGCGCCGCATCCAGGACGAAGATTTGGCCTTTTTGGAAAACCCGCAAAAGCCGCTTTTCGGCGGCCATGTCAGGTCAGGCAGCCGGGTGCTGGAAAAACAAGTCTTGCTGGATGGCGCGGAAGTGCTGCCGACCCACGTGCTGATCGCGGCCGGGACTGGCAAAGGCAAGAGCCTCGACGGGGAAGAAACGGTTCTGGTGAAAAACCAAGACGGCGCACGTTTCATTTCCATTGAATCCTTAGTGGATAATCCTCAACCAAAAAATCTCGAAGTGTACAGCGTGAACCCCCATACACTGAAACCGTCTTTCAAAAAAATCAAAGGTTACCTACGCCATGCCGCCCCAAAAGAAATGTTCACAGTAACGACCCACTCTGGAAGAAAAGTAGTGGTGACCGGCAATCATTCACTGCATGTTTTGAGAAACGGGCACATCGTCCTGTTACCAACCGATCAGATACAGGCCGGAGACTATGCGGCCTCTTCGGCGGCCATTGAATTACCTAAAGAAAGCCAACACGTCAACCTTTTGCGGTTAATGGAAGAAAATCGAAACATCGTTTGCATCATTTCCGAAGAAACGAAACAAAAAATTGACCTTGATTTGTTTCAGGCGTATTTGTCCAGAGGAAGCCAGAGATTAAAATCATCGCGAAAATCAATGGAAAAAAATGAAGTTCCATTGTGGGCATTGAACCGGTGCCTGCGCAGACCGTTGACTCCGGAGGAAAGAAAAACCACGATGCTTAAAGTCAACAATGGAAAAACCAAAGTTCCGGCCGAATTTCCAATTTCCAATCCCTTCTTGAGATACTTGGGCTACTATTTGGCAGAAGGGTCGGCATTCAAAGATACCGCAGTAAAAATCACGAACGGAAACCCTAAGGTCCAACAAGACGTCATCGCATTTGCCCAGTCTCTTGGAGTCCGCGCGTCATTGGTGACAAAAGGAGAAAAAAATACCGATACGTCCATCGCATCATGCTTGCTCGCACAAATCACCACGCGGCTCGTTGGACACGGTGCAGGCCATAAACGGATGCCGTATTTCGCCCCCGGCCTTCCCAAGAAACAACTGGCTGAACTGTTACGAGGTTACTACGAAGGCGACGGAAGTCTTGAAGACGGCTATCGAGTTAGCGCAACGACGAAAAGCGAGGCGTTGGCATCCGGACTGACGTATTGCCTATCCCGATTCGGAATCCATGCACGCATCCATGAAACATTCAAAAAAGTGAGCGGAAGCCCGAAACCGAAGCAAAAATACTACAAAGTGACCGTTACCGGCAATGCCCAAGTGCAAAAATTCATGCGTGAAATCGGATTCTTATACAAAAAATATCCGATAAAGGACCTTGAAGAAAACACGAACGTCGACATCATCCCGATTGATGGGAAAGAGCTGCGCCGGGTAAGGGAAGCCCTCCGGCTGGGTCAAGGAGAAATGGCGTTCTGCATCGGGATGTCGCGAGGATTGCTTTCAACCGTCGAAATGGGAAAACGAAACCCCAGCCGCCGCACGCTTCATAAAATAATTTGGGGTTTGGAAAAACGCATTGACCAAATCCAACACGTCAACGTCGAAAAACTTCGAAAAGCCCACGACTGGCTCAATCCGGCCAAAAAGAAAGAACTTAAACAGTCGATTCAAAGTAAAAGCGCGCTCAACGCAATAGCAAAGCAAATGCCTTGCTTTAGCCATCACGAATCCAGCCGAGCTACATATGAATTGGATCGGATGCTGGGGCCCGTCAACTCGGTCAACATTATTCAAGCGTATAATGCCTTGGAAAACGACCAAAACGTAACGCCCGAAAAACTCCGGCCATTACTGAGTGAAACTATCCAAACCCTCAACTTTCCGCATACGAATTTACCCGATCATGACCTGCGATGCGGAAGTTATGCAAATCCAAAAAGAATCGATAAATTGAGGGTTAGCGGCATCCGAAGACTGATCGGACACGCGTTAATCATGCATGAAAAGGCCATTGCGACCCGCCATACGATTGAACGAATGAAAACGTTGCTCAACCTACGATGGGAAAAAATAAAATCAGTTGAAAAGAAACCATACAACAAACCGTTTGTCTACGACATTTCAGTGGAAGAAAACGAAACGTTCTACGCCGGTAGGGGGGGCTTGTTCGTCCACAATAGCAACCTTACCAAATGCATGCTCTACAAGCAATTGGATACCGACTACGCGGGCGTCCTAGTATTGGATCCGCACAATGAATATTATTCTGCGCTCAAGAGCCACCCCCAAGCCGCCGAGCGTCTCAAATCGTACTCACCCAACCCCGAGCGGGGCGCCGTGTTGATGCGCATCAATTACCGCAGCGTCAAGCCGTGGCACTTCAAAGGAATCGTGCCGTTTTCCGAGGCGCAAAATGAGACGTTGTGGTTCTACTACAAGAAATTCAAAAACCTGTGGCTTGAAAAAGTGCTGGACGACGAGCGCGACGAGCAAATCGAAAAGTGGTACGAAAAAGGCCGGCTCAAGGAAGGCACGCTGTCGGTCATCCAGCGCCGCCTGGAGCTTGCGTTGGACAAGACCACGTTCAGTCCGGAAGGCGGGCAGAACACCGTGGCCGATATTTGCGATGCATTGGACGCCGGTAACAAAGTGGTCATCGACACCTCACGCCTCGCGTCCGAGACCGAACTGATGATTGGCAGCATCTTGGCCAACGAAGTGTTCGAAAGAGCCAAACGCGATAAAAACGGCAAACTCAAAAGCATCGTCATCGAAGAGGCGCCGCGCGTGTTGCGCGAAGGCGAATCCAACGTGTTTTCCAGCATCGCGCGCGAAGGCCGCAAGTTCGGCGTGGGACTCATCGCCATCACGCAATTAGCCTCCATGATTCCCCGGGAAGTGTTAGCCAACATGAACACCAAGATCATCTTGGGCAACGAGATGAGCCAGGAACGCGAAGCGCTCATCGGCTCGGCGGCGCAGGACTTGACCGACGACAACAAGTCGATTGCGGGCTTGGACAAAGGTGAAGCCATCATTTCCAGCGTCTACACCAAATTGGCCATTCCGGTCCAATTCCCGAAGTTTGAAACGATGGTGGCGGCAGACCAAAAAGTGCCGGTTGCCGCGAAGCGGTTCGCCTGAACCCGTCGCACAAGCGAAGTATTTTAGACGCCGGACGCGTACAGGTTCATGCATGCGCGGACAAGGCACATTTGAATACATCCTCCTCTTGGGTGGAACCATCCTCATCACCACCCTGGCGCTTGTTCTCCTAATCAGCACCACGCCGAACGTCGATCAACAAAAACAATGCGCCATCGCCGCCCGGGCCGCGCTAGAGTGTTTCTATTCCAACGGCACGTTCAACAACGAAAGCACTTTCCCCTTCAAAAACCAGGACACGCCGTGCAACTGCACCCACAGCACGCGCGCCGTCGCGCCCTCCGGCACGCCAACGCCCACGGCCTCCGCCAGTCCGACGGCGACTCCAAGCGTAACGCCATCGGCCACACCCGGCGCAACACCAAGCCCGACTCCAACGCCCAGTCCCAGCACGCCTTCAGCGTCTCCCGCTGCTTCGCCGTCACCCAGCGTTTCACCTACGCCATCGGCAAGCCCGTCCCCAAGCGCTACGCCCACGGCGACTCCAAGCCCGAGTCCAACTGCTTCACCAAGCCCCAGCTCGCCTCCATCGAGTTCCCAAGTAGATTTCTTAGTTTTCGACTTCGACTCCTCCAATGCCGGAGCCAACTGGCGGCTATTGCGCATCAACAAGGCAACAAAAACAATCGTTTCAAAAGTCGATAAAATCAGCACGTGGAGACCGGGAGCTACAGGCGGCTGGCCCATGCCGCACATCGTGCCCGGACCGGACGGTCACTTCACGTTCACACAAATCAAGAGCCTATCCGAATCGAACGAAGTGCGCGAATACGACGCTCAGGGAAATGTGCTCTGGAAAATCACCAACCACGTCTTCAAAGTGGGTCCGAACTGGAAGGATGAGCTAAGCCCACGCATGGCCTCACGGAAGAGCAATGGAAATACCGTCATCAGTGCGCCCAATAGAGGCCACTTGCCTTCGCGCATCGTGGAAGCGGACGCTTCGGGCAGAATCGTCAACACGATTGAGTTCGACAATTCGGTCCAGCCTAACGTCGTACTGCCCCTGAGTGGCGGAAGCATATTCATGGTGGATTACGGTACGTCGGTTCCGCCTTTCGGGCCACGCGTCCTGGTCGTCGGTACCGGAGCGGTAGTACCGTATTCGGTTCACGGCCTTCAGACGCTCACGTACGCATACCCGTTGGGCGCCAACGCTTTCCTGTACGGTACAACGAAGACCGGAGTAAGGCGACTAGTGGAAATCGCCAGTTACGCGTCCGGCAATCCAACGGTCATATGGCAGAGAGACATTGGCTTGTCACACTTTTTCCCGTTGGACGAAAATACGATCCTGATTGCGAACGCTGCAGCCCACAGCATCTACGTCATGGACAAGACGACGGGTCAGACTACATGGGAGTATACGTCCACAAGCTGGCCGTGTTTCACCACCAGTGTAGCCGCTAGCCCTTGTTCCCCGTACCTAATCTACCCGGCGTCGTTCACCGGTTACGATTGAGCCAATCAAGACGCAGCCGCCTGACGCACGCATGGAACCCTTATTAGTTTTCCCGGTCACGAAAACCGCCATGACTCGTTTTGCCCACATTGCCGACGTCCATTTGGGCGCGTTCCGCGACGCCCGGTTGCGCGAGCTGAACCTGCAGGCATTTGAAAAAGCCATGGCGGAATGCGGTCGGCGGCAGGTGGATTTCGTCATCATCGCCGGCGACTTGTTCGACATCAACATCCCGGATCTGGCCGTGGTGGAACGCGCGGTGCGCGCCATGCGGCAGCTAAAGACACCCATTTACGCCGTGTACGGCTCGCACGACTACTCGCCCACGCAGACGTCCGTCATCGACGTGTTGAACGAAGCCGGCGTCTTGCAGAAAGTCAGTTCGGGCCGATACGTCGAAACGCATGAAAACAAAGGGGCGACTGAAAGCCGCGGGGAAAAAAAAGAAAACGACGCAAGTGCCACCGGACTTTCGAAATTGCAATTGGACGTCTTGACGGACCCGAAAACAGGCGTCAAAATCACCGGCATCTCCGCGCGCAAACTGGGTTTGGAAAAGACGTACTTCCAAGATTTGGACGCCGCGGCCCTGGAGGCCATTTCCGGGCCGAAAATCTTCGTCTTCCACTGCGCCATCCAGGAACACAAGCCGCAAAGCCTGCAGCGGGTGGACGCGGTGCCGTTGTCGCTGTTTCCCAAAGGGTTTGATTATTACGCCGGCGGCCACGTGCACGCCCGTCTTTTGACGGATTACGGCAGCGGAAAAATCGCGTATCCGGGCCCGTTGAGCGCAGCGGATTTCCGCGATATGGAAGAGGCGGCCAGTGCGCCCCACGGGTTTTACGTCGTGGACCTGGACGCCAAGAACGTGGAATTCGTGCCGGTGGGCTTTGGCCACGTCCAATTGGTGCGCGTGGACGCCGACGGGAAGACGGCACAAGCGGCGAACGAAAAAATCCTGCAGGCGTGCCAAGACGTCCAGACTAGCGACATCGGCCTTTTGCATGCCAAAGGAACGCTTTGCGAAGGCAAAGCCTCGGACATCGATTGGACCGCGGCGCGGAAAGCCTTGGAACTCAAATGCCCCATCGTGTACCTCAACAACGCGTTGGAGTCCAAAGAACGGCAGTCGGTGCGGGTGGACGCGCAGCACCCCGAAGCCATCGCGGAAAACGTCTTCAAAGAAGTCTTTGCCGATCGCACGTTGGCACAAGGCTTTGGTAAAGATGCCGGCGTCAAACTGGCGTTGGATTTGTTGCGCGTGCTGCGCGAGGAAAACCCCGGCGACAACAAAAAGCGTTGGGAAGACGTCGTGGCGGCCAAAGCCGAAAAAGTATTGGGAATCGAAAGTTGACGGGATAGGGTAATCAGGACTTGAAACTGGAATCACTCGAAGTTGAAAACATCCGGACTTACGCCCACGCCCGCGTGGACTTCTCCACGGGCGTGACGCTGTTCGAAGGCGACGTGGGTTGCGGCAAAAGCTCGCTTTTATATGCCATCGAATTCGCGCTTTTCGGCCTTGGCGATTTGAAAGCCGGCCACTTGCTGCGCCACGGATGCGAACGTGGACACGTCGAATTGGCGTTCGAAGTGGGTGGAAAAAAAGTCGCGGTGTTCCGCCAATTGGAACGCAAAAAAGACGCCGCCCGCCAAGCACCGGGTTGGATCGAAAAAGACGGCATGCGGACCGAATACTCGCCGGAAGAACTCAAGACTTGCATCTTAGGTATCCTGGGTTTCCGGGAAAACCCCGCCGTCCGAGCCACGTCGTGGATTTTCCGCTACGCCGTGTTCACACCCCAAGAACAGATGAAGGAAATCCTGTTTTTGCGGGCCGAAGAGCGGCTGCAAACGTTGCGGAAAGCCTTCGGCGTGGAAGAATACAAGATTGCCCAAGAACACGCCAACATCGTGCAACAACGTTTGCGCGAGAGGGCGCGGGAAGTCAAAGGGCAGATTTCAGACGTGCCGGAACTTCAGACCAAAAAAACCTTGCTTGAAACCCAAATCCAAACCATTGCCACCCAGAAACAAACCCTTGCCACCCAAGTCGGCGTCGCCCAAGGACAAGTAGCCACCTCGGAAACCGGATTGCAAGCGGCACGCGCCGTTTCGTTGGCCTTGGAGCGCGAAGCCGCACAAGTGCCGCTGCTTCAAAAACGGATGGACGAATTGGACCGCCAGCGCGTGCGCCTGGAAAGCGAGGCCAAGACGCAGGATGCCAAAAACGCGCAGTGGGCTACCGAGGAAAAAAACCTCCAGATGCAAATCAAAACGAATCTTCCCGATCCGCAAGGCACCTGGGACACCGCCGAAGCACAAGTCCGGCAACTGCAGCAGCAATTAGGCGCCGCGGAACACGCCGCCCGCGAGCACCAGCACCTGCGTTCGGGTTCATGTCCGACGTGCGGGCAGAAAATTCCCGATGGCTTAAACGGCAAGATCCAGGCCGCTGAAACCGCTTTGAAAGACGTCCAAACAAAGTTCCAAGCGGCCCGCCAAGAGGAAGCCGCCCTTCGATTACACGTCCGAGCGTTCAACGACCAAAAAATCGTGCTCCAGAAAATCCAACAAGCCCAAGCCTTACTGACCCAAGGAAAAACACAACGGGCGGATAGTGCCACCAAAATAATCGAAACGGCTCAACAACTGCAAAGCGCTACAGTCGCGTGGCAGGAAAAAAAACACCATTTGGAAAAAGTCCAAGAAGCCTGCATCCATCTCCAAAAAGCCGAAAACCAACTCCGCGAAAAACAACTCCGGCTTCAAAACGCCTTCAAAGCCCAGGTCGCTGCCGATACCCAGGAAAAACACCTCCGCCAAAACTTGGACGAAGTCCGTTCCGCCTTGGAACGCAAAGCGCAATTGGCCCTAAAGCTCAAGACCTTGGAAGAGAAAACGGCATGGCTTGCCGACCCGTTCATCCCGGCGCTTTCCACCATCGAAGAACACGTGTTGCAACGCATCAACGACGAGTTCAACCGGTTGTTCTCCCGCTGGTTCGTGCAGTTGCTGGAAACGCAAGACCTCCAAGCCGAAGTGGACGCCAGCTTCACGCCCCAAATCCGCCAGCAAGGATTCGAACAAGACTTCGCCGCCCTTTCGGGAGGGGAGAAAAGCGCGTTGGCGTTGGCCTACCGCCTGGCCCTCAACACCCTCGTACGCCAGACCACGCCCAGCCTCAAGGACAACCTGCTCATCCTAGACGAGCCGACGGATGGGTTTTCCAAGGAACAGCTCTCCCGCATGCGGCAAGTACTGCAGGAAGCCGGCGCGCAGCAAATCCTCCTGGTCAGCCACGAGAAAGAATTGGAGGCGTTTTGCGACCAGGTCTTTTTGGTCGAGAAGCACCACGGGGAATCGAGAATAAAGCAACTATAAAACATCCGGGAAAATAATTAATCATGGTCAAACCTCGGTTGCAAGAACCGCTTCACATCCGGATGATACGGGCCAGCCACACGGGGACAATCAGTACGAGATGGCTTTGGCAAACGCTCGAAAAATGGCACCAGCAAGGGATAAAACCCGTTTTCCTTGGACGCGAACAGGTCCATATGGATGAAAGCCAACGGGATGAAAATGAAAAAGAACAGCGGCGCAATTTCTCCCGGGCACGACCATATTTGCCCTACGATGAAAAATATTTGGGCAGGATGGCCGAGAGACTGCGCACGATTTACGCCGACGCCTATGCGAAGGAAGGACCGTTGACCACCGAGGTACTGCAAAACATCGAGGATCTAATCCACCACGAATTATCCAGCGTCATCTCATCCAGTTATCGGGTCCCCGAAGAATTCCTGGAATATGCCGACTCCAAGCGGTCCGGCCGGCTTAAAACGCTTGAAGAGCGGATTCCGGATTTGAAAAAGCAAGTCGGGGGCGCACTGGATCGTTCCGACATGCCGGCGGCCATCAAGGCGTTCCGGCGCCATTACAACCACCAGATAGCGTGGAACCTAGGACGGCACGTGGACGTGGCAAAAAATACGCTGCAACTGATTAAAAAACACGAAGGAAGAATCCGGCAACTGGGCAAACAGGGAAAGCAACCGCACGCGCTCATCCTGTTTGGCACCCACCACCATTTCGCGCCCTTTCTCCAGCAATATCTTCAAAAAAAACACATACGGGTAGAAATTAGCGAGACATCTGAAAATTACCCCACCGACTTGTTGGCCGACCTATTGGAGGAAAAATACGCCAAACCGTCAATCCGGCATTCCGAAAAGCAAATGATGTGCGCCATGCTGCATGAGCAAATCGCGGACCGTCTTCGGGGAAAAACAGCGGAAAAATACATACGAAAATACATGATGAAAGACGGAGAATTGCCAGTTGGCAGCCCCGTCCGCATCTACGAAGGAATCCTAACGGACGACGCGTACAGAACGCATATGGAATCAACCAAGCGGGAAATACAGGCGATGCCACCCGAGATAATCAGGGAACTCTTAAGTGACCCGAAAAAACGGCAAGAGTATGTCGATAGGTTCGAAACGGGCCCATCGGGATTCATGGACATCGTCAAAGGCGTTTGGAACCGTATTCGGAAAAAATAAGGGCTATGACATGACTCCACACAGGCTAGAATCTATGCGAAACCAATCGAAAGACCAACGGCATTGGCAAAAGCCAGGAGGCACATGGCCAATTGCGCCTCCTCGACGCCAACTTCCCCCCCGGTTTGGCTACCCGGTGCTATAATCCATGGAAAAAGCCGTTTCATCAATGGGCCCAATGGCCCGCCGTTTCGCGATTCGTTATAGCCGGTGAAACCATATAACATTGGCTAAGACGGCGGTAGTCCAAAACAACCAAACATGCAAAAAATACACATTTTCGCATTAGTAATGATGCAAATTTGTTGAAAAGCAAAGGGAAACGACCATGATTGAACTGCACGGATTATACGGCCTCCACATCGGCATGCCGCCTTCGTTGCGCTTGTGGAGAAAAATCGGACAACTTCGACGACAAGGAAAAAAAGTGCTATTCATCGGAATCGAAAACGCCAGCGCTCACAAGTCGAAAGAACCGGCATTGCAAACAAGATACCAAGCGGACCGCGCTCACATGCAACGGCAACTGGCAATCGGAGGTATCCGGGTCCAAGACGTCGAAATCGGGCCCAAAAGCCTCACATTGTTCGCCGAAGCCTTGTGCGACCCGATTCCGGAAGACCTGGAAGAACAACACGGACTATTTACCCACGTGGTTGCCGGATTGCATGACCTACCCCTGCACGCGTTGGAATATGCGGGAAAAAAAACGGTCAAAAAAACAAGGCGCTTGTTCCGGCGATACCAGGCAGCCGAGCAGCGGCTCAACGAATTGGTGCAGCCGCAAGCCGACGTGGACGACGTCCTCCGACAAGTGCGCCGGTTCTATTTCGACTCGACGGACATGGGCAGTTCCAGGCACAAAGACGTGGTAAAAAACATTGCGCGCTTAGCCCGACGTCCGGAGTACAAAAAAGACGGGGCAATCGTACTGCAGTTCGGGGGGTACCACCTGGGCTTGGAGAAATATTTGGAAGAAGAACTCAAGAAAAAAGGCGTCTTGGTTCGGGCGGTAAAACCGGAACCATTCGGAAGAAATCCCACGTTATTGGACGAACTCGTGGAAAAAAGGGTGCGGAACCCCCGGTTCAAACCGACGGGGGATGAAATCGCCCGGGCTACGCTTCACTTCTGGATTGCGTCCGGTAATTCTGCGGCATTGGTGCAAAAAAGCGAGGCCGTCATAAAAAAAATGCCGATTGAAAAAGTCAAAGAGACATTGGCCCGATGGTTAAAACAGGATAGTGCAGCGGTCAATGCGTTGCTTTTTGGAAACAGGAAAGGAAAATAACGATCGCGCATGGAGCAAAACCGAATCACCCAACAGCGCACATCGATCGGTCACCGGCGCAAACCGCGGTGATTTTTGCCACCCGGCCTTTTTGGTCGAAAAACACCACGGCGAGTCGACGGTCCGGGCGCTTTAGACAAACGTCACGGCTTGCCTAAGAGGGCTTTCCGCATCGATGTCAAGTCTGCCGGTTCGTACGGACGCGGTTCCGACGCTTTGACGCCGAACAGTCGTTGAAGGAAGTAAGGGGTGCCGCGCATGGAAGCGTGCGGCGAATACAACATCAAGTGCGCAACGTTTTCCGATTTCAACTCAAACGCGATTTGTTCCATGCGGCCCACGGCCTCACACCATTGGCGATACTGCCGGACTTTTTCGCCTATGCTCGTCAGAATCTGCGGATGACCGGTTATTTGAAACGTCAACGCGACGGCCGGATGCGAGGGAGCCGTGACGTCGACCAACGCGGGTTTCGGTAGGCCGTGAGGCGGCGATTGCAAGTGTTTGCGGATGTCGTGAAGGGTCGGAATGGGCATTAAACGAGTCAGGGGTAACGCCCAGATAAAAAACCGATTGCAAACGCATGCGGCCAAAATATATGGGTCCACGACGTTCAAACCCTCCATGAACGACGCGTTTGAGCGCATGCGCCTCCTCGACGCCAACTTGGCCTGGTTCGGCTACTCAGTCCTGCAGGCCATGGAAAAAGCCGGTTTTGGCGCGGCTCTCAAAATCGTAAAAACCCTCGAAAAGCGCGGCCTCAAGAAAGCCAAAATCGCCATCTTCTGCGGTCCTGGCAACAAAGGCGGCGACGGATTCGTGGCCGCGCGGCACTTAGTCGAATCAGGGCACGACGTGAACGTTTTTTTGGCCGCCAAGCCCAAAACCCAAGAGGCGCAAGAAAACCTCGACCGGCTCAAAAAAATAAAAAGCGTCAAAATCAAGCACGTCACTCCGGTATCGTTGCCAAAACAAAAATTCGACGTCTTCATCGACGCTTTGCTGGGCACAGGACTCGTTGGTAATTTGCGCGAACCGTACGCATCCATGGTGCACCTGCTCAACGCCCAACCGGGCTTGAAAGTGGCCATCGACGTGCCGACGGGCTTTGGAGGACCGCTTTATTTCCGCGACGACCTAACCATATCCATGCACGTTTCCAAAAAACCAGGTGCCGTCGTGGTGGACGTCGGGATTCCCAAGAAGCTGGAGTCCGTCGTTGGGCCGGGCCAAATCAAAGCCCTTCGATTGAACACGGGCCGACAAAAAGGCCAAAACGGCGTCTTGACTGTAATCGGCGGCTCCAAGAAATACCACGGCGCGCCCCTGTACGCAATCGAAGCCGCCGCTCCGTTCGTCGACCTCATCTATTTTCACTCCCCACAAAAGGACAACCGTTGGATTGCCCGGCGGATCAAAACCAAATCCAATGCGTTCATCACCATCGAAAAAACAAAGGACCTTGACGCCGCCGTGGCCAAAAGCGACGCCGTGTTGGTGGGCAATGGCCTGGAAGAAAACGCCCAAAACAAGGCGCTAATCAATGGCCTGCTGCGCCAGTTTCCAATCAAAAAAGTCGTCTTGGACGCCGGCGGTATGATGCTGGCCGACAAAAAACTTTTCAAAAACCGGGTCGTCTTGACGCCGCATGCCGGCGAGTTCAAGCGGTGCTTTGGTTTGGAAGCCGATGCACAAAATGCTAAGAAAATGGCCCGAAAACACGCATGCATCGTTCTTCTGAAAGGTCACGTGGACAGTATCACCGACGGCCGAACCGTGATGCAAAACGTCACGGGCAACGCGGGCATGACGCGCGGCGGCACCGGTGACGTGTTGGCCGGATTGGTGGCGGCATTGGCGAGCCAGAACAATCTTTTCCTGGCAGCGCAAGCGGGGGCGTTTCTCAACGGGTTAGCCGGGGACATCGTGGCCAAAAAGCACCGGGCCTTTACCGCGGACGACGTGGCGGAAGCGTTGCCGGAAGCGTTGGAAACGGCCCTGCGTTCATGAAAACCGCGGGCTTGGGCACGGCAGTTTCTGTTGAAAAAGTCCAAAAAAAAACCTGAAAATGCGAGCCAGGCAAAACCGCAAATAAAGGAAATAACGAAAACGAAGCCGTTTTGTCCTTTGCCGATATTGAAGACTTGCGTTCTTTTGTTTCCGTCCATGTTGTTTTTTTTTCCAGTCTTTTGTTTCATTTTCAAGATTTTCAACAAAGCCGGCACGGCACGGTGTTTTTTAACGCCAAAGACAAAAATCTACCTATGGTCAATGCGACAACTGCCGCAGCCGCCGTGACTGCGATTGCCTTCCAGTGGGAAGCGCTCCTATTCGGCTTGCTGCTCATCGTCCTAGCCGTCGTCATCATCAAAGTCTTCAGGAACCTGTTGGCCAACGCGGCGATGGGCGTCTTGGCCTTGTTGGCGCTTTCAATCCTGGCGGATTGGGCCCAATACCCAAGCATCAAGATTGCCATTACCTTGGTCACCGTCCTCATCTCGGCCCTACTGGGATTGGCGGGCGTGGGCCTACTCATCATTCTTAAATTGCTCGGCGTCGTGATCCAGTAGATGGATCAGCCCCTCGTTCGCAGGCGTCGAATCGTGGAACCGGCGTCCCCACCCAGCCCCAACCATAACCAGCCCAGTCCACAAGAGCGCCAGGAACGCAAGAATCGAGGACACGACCAATGGACCGAAGTGATCAAAGCCGCCGTAATCGATGCCAATAAGCGGTCGGGACATCCCCGGCCGCCGCAGGTCACTTACCGAGAACGGGATTTGAAAATCGGCGACGAAATAGCCGAAGAGTTTTTGCGGCGTCTCATGCAAAACAAAATAGCGAAATCGGCTCCAACACGCAAAGCCGATGCCAAAAAAGTCTATGACGAATCGTGATTATTCCAACCCAACACGGCTTTACCCACGATCTCTTTTTGCCCGGAAACCGCACTTTTCTTTGCGTACGCCAAGAGTTTGACGTTTTTTCCCGCCAGATAATCCCGCTTCAATTGGGTCAGCAAATTCAAATCGGTTCCCGATTTAGCACCCAAAAACGCTTCTGCCGCCGCGTCGAACATGACGCCTCGGAATTGTCCCGACGAGTCGGATAGTTCAAGCGACGCGTACGTAAGCGAGGAAAAGTCTTCCGAACCGCAGGCGCACACCGGCGTTTTATCCGGGCTTTTGGCGCCGCATGAACGGCACTTGTGCAGGCGCTGCGCGTCCACCACTTTGTCAATCCGTACTTCGACCACGGCGTCCGAGCCGTCCAAATCCGCCAGCGACTTGTGCGGCGTTGCAGCCACTTCACCCAGGCCATGGCCAGACGGCGCCGGCAGCAACCGGCCGGACCAAGACACGGATAGCTCGCCGTTCTTGAGCACGGCGCCTTCAATCTTGACGGCGTCCCCGACGTCAAACCGTTGCGCGACGTGGGCGTTTCCATCCCAGCACGCCGCCCACGACTCAGCCGAACCGTCGGACAACTTGATTCTTGAGAGGTATCCGATCTTGCCTTGGCGTTGGAATTCTTTAAGCGGCTGTTTTTCCACGAGGCGGGCCACCACGTCAGCTTCAACGCCGTCGGCCAATTCGTTTAGTCGGCGCAACGGCACCGAAGCCAAAGGAAGCGCGGCATCGACGTCCGTTGCCATGCCGGCCACGCGTACTTCGGACGAAAGACGGGAATGCAGTTCCAGCGGTTGCTGGACCTTGACAAACACGTCTTTCAAAAGCAGCACATCGTTGCGCGAAACAACGGACGCCAAGTCGACGTCGGAATTCCACAGCACCAAATCCGCCGCACCGCTGGAGTCGGCGACACGAATCTTGCAGAGGCGACCGGATCGCTCGGCGGTCGCAAAGCGTTTGGGAGCGAAAATGGCCAACGCCCGCACGCGGGCGCAAAGCAATTGGCCTCCTTTCGCGGATTGCAACGGGGCGTACGCCACGTCGTCGGGCGGTTGGATGAAGCCGGCTTCGTGCGCCAAGACGCGCATCGCGGCCTCTTCCGTCAGCAATCCTGCGAACTGGTCCTGTTTGAACCTGACGGCGTCGTCCAACTGATCGGGGCTAAAGCGTTCCAAGAGGCGTTCTTTAATCATTATAAAAGACCCAAAAACCATTTGTTTTACATAGAAGGCCGTCAGAGCCAAATAGGTGGCCGCCGCCATAAAAACGTGAAGGTCCAGAACCGACGCTTGCAAGCCAAAAAGAAGCAAAAAAAACAAGAACAAAAATACCATCCATAACGGCCCAAAACGGGCCGAAAACCAGGTGCTCACAAAATGGGTCCGACGGAAAAATACTACCACGAAAAGCTCAAGGAGAAAGGAGCGTTGTTTTTCGCCCTGATCGACCCGGACAAGCTATCCATGGAAAAAGGCGCCAACGCAGCCTATCATGCAGAGCAAGCCGGAGCGGACGCTCTTTTGGTCGGTGGCTCCATCGGCGCGCAAGGCCGAATCCTTGATGACACCGTCAAAATGATGCAGGAAAAAGTAGGCCTGCCCATCGTGCTGTACCCAGGATCGCCTGCAGGCTTGACGGAGTACGCCGACGCCGTGTACTTCATGCAGATGCTCAACTCGCGCGACGTCTACTGGCTGGCCGGCGCACAAATCCAATCGGCTACCGTCGTGCAACGCATGAAACTCGAACCCATCCCTACCACTTACTTGGTACTTGAACCTGGCAAAGCCGTCGGATGGATGGGTAATGCCAACTTGATCCCACAGGAGCGAGGCGACTTGGCATACTCCTGCGCCTTGGCAGCAAAATACATGGGCTCGCGCGTGGTCATCACCGATTCAGGCTCCGGCGCCCCAAAGATTCCAGAAACGCCTTTCTTCGAGGCCGTCAAAAAAGCCTGCGGTTCCGACGTGCTCTATTTCTACGGCGGCGGAGTCAAGACGCCCGAGATGGCGGCGCACGTCATCCGCTCCGGCGCCGACGGCGTGCAAATCGGCAACGCGTTTGAGGAAAGCGACCCGGCCAAGATGAAGAAGATGGTGGATGCGGTCAAGAAGGAAGGCAAAAAGAAGTTGTAAAGAATAAGGTGGAACGCGTGGAATTGTTGGAATCGCTCAAAAAAGCATACGATGAAGTTCACCGATCAAAAACGCCGAAAGGCCCCCCCCCTTCTTGAGGCCAGAAAGCAATTGGGGCGTATTGATTTTATCAAGGCGGAGATTTACAAACCGGAAATGCACATCGATTTAAGTCAGCAACTGGACATGCCGACCGCACCCGACAATCATTTAGAGACGAAAGATGGCAGAAAGCTAGTAGCGTTCAAGACGACTCTTCAAATGCCACAGGTTTTTAGTCCTTCCGATTTGGACGCGGTTTATTGGGCGGGCCACATGTTGCAACAAACCTCCGAAGGAAAGGGCATTACGGTATTGGTGACCAAACTTAACCTGGCCCTGCATGGTCATAAAAACCTGCCAAAAGAGGGCCATGACTTGCGGGATGAGACAACGTCATTCCTCAAAAAATTGGAATTAAGCGGCGCGCTTGGAAAGAAAAGGCCCGAATAAGGTCACCGGCCAGCCACCCCCCATTCCTTTAAATTCCTAACCACACTCGACAATTCATGGGACAAACAAGCGCCACATCGAAGCAAACATTCAAAGTGACTTTTTTTCCGTGGGATTCGGATTTGGGCTTTGCGCTGCCTGAACCCATCGTTAAATCTCTTAAGATCAAGAAAAACATGAAGGCCCGAATCATCGTCGAAAAAAACGGTTTCCGCATCGTGCCGATTCCTGGATAATCAGAAACGGCAACGGGACCAAAATCACCAAGCCTTAAATCGGCGTTTTACGTCTTATCCGTATGGTCGAATTCTTTTCCTCCGCCTTGCTGGCATTGGCCTTGGGCGGGCTCATCGGTTTAGAGCGCGAGCGTTCGGGCCACCCCTTGATGGGCGTGCGGTCTTTTGCGTTGTGCGGCTTGGTGGGTTTTTTGGCCACGATTCTGCCGGCGTCGGAGTGGACCATCCTGGTGGGCTTGGCGGGATTCCTGTTGTTGTCGGGGCTGATCTACCACGTCAAAAGCGAGAAAAAAGGCATGGGACATGGCATCACCACCGTCATCATGCTGCCGTTGACGTTTTTGTTCGGCGTGCTGGTGGGTTTGAACCTGCGCTTGGAAGCCGCGGCGGTGGCCATCGCCGTCACGTTCATCTTGCTTGAGAAAAGCTATTTGCACCACGCGGCCAAGATGGTCACGCGCGAGGAATTGACCGACTTGCTGGTTTTCGCCATCATCGCGTTCATCGCGTACCCGTTCATCCCCACGCATCCCGTCGTGCTTTGGGGTATTCCGTTGAGTTTGGAATACGCATGGAAAGTCGTGACGCTCATGACGGCCATCAGTTTCGGCTCGCACCTGCTCATCAAGTACACCAAGCACCAAGGCGCGCAAGCCGCCGCGTTCTTGGGCGCTACGGTCAGTTCGCTTGCCACCCTGCTGATTTTCTCGCGCAAAGTCCGCGACGCGAAACACCTCATGGCCGTCAACCACCTCGTCAGCGTGGGCACCGTCGCCGGAAGCCTGTTGGTGTTGGCCGTCATGTCCTCCAGGTTGTTCGAAAAAGCGTTCCTGCCGTTGTCCATCATGGGCGCCGTTTTTTTAGCCGCTTACTTTACGCTGGGCCCGCGCCTGCATAACGAGGACGCGCCCTTGCAGCACCGCATTTTCTCGCTGGCATTCATCGCCAAGTTCGCGCTGGTTTTCTTGGCCGTCGGCTTGTTGTTCAACCTGCCGCACTCCGAAAACACGTTGTGGCTTTCCGCCTTGCTGGGAGGCGCGTTATCTTCCACGTCCGTCATCGCAAGCCTGGGCTACTTGTTCGCGGGCGGCCAAGTCAGCATGGGCGCAGCCGTCACGGCCGCGGTCTTGAGCGTCATCGGATCGTCTTTCGCCAAATCGGTCTTCACGGCCATGCGGTACCCGGGCCATTTGGACGCGTGGACGCCGGCCGTGTTGAGCATGGTGTCCGGCGCCTTGGGCCTCACGCTGTTTTCCGTGATGGGCTGATCAGACAAAATGACCCAGGATTTAAGTCCATGCGCCACCAGAAAGCAAAGTACCATGAAAAAAATCGATGCCGGACACGGCGGCGGCCAGGTATTGCGCTCGGCATTGAGCCTCGCGGCGCTGACGGGACAAGCCGTCGAAATCACGGACATCCGCAAAAACCGGCCTAAACCGGGTTTGCAGACGCAGCACCGCACGTGCGTGGCCGCGCTTGAGACCATCACGCGCGGCCAAAGCCAGCACAACGAAATTGGTTCCGGCCGCGTCGTATTCGAGCCGGGTCCCGTACACAGCGGCAGGTACGAATTCGACATCAAAACGGCAGGTTCATGTTCGTTGTTGCTGCAATGCGTCTTACCCCCGTTGTTGTTCGCGGATAAGCCCAGCTCGGTCCGCATCATCGGGGGAACCGACGTGCCCTTCGCGCCCCCGTCGCTGTTCCTGGAAAACATATTCGGTACGGCATTGGAAAAAATGGGCGCCGCAGTCTCCATCACGCTCAAACGGCACGGGTTTTATCCAAAAGGCGGCGGCGTGTTGGATGCATTCGTGCAACCCGTGCGGGAATTGACGCCCGCCGCGTGGGAAACACGCGGGCATAGCAAGGCCGTAAGCGCCACGATCATCAGCGCGCAAATGCCAGCCCATGTAGCCGAGCGGGAGAAAGCCGTCTTGCAAGACGCGGGCATCACCCAAATTGACGTGCGGACGGTCGAGGCCAAAAATCCGGGCAACGCCGTGTTCCTCAAAACGCAATACGCGCAGGGCGCCATGGGTTTTGACGCGTTGGGAAAAATCGGAAAACCGGCTGAACGCGTGGCACACGATGCCTTGGACGCGTGGCATGCGTTTGAAAAGACTCCGGACGCCATCGAACCGCATTTGTTGGACCAATTGGTGCTGTACGCCGCCGTAGCCGGCGGGCAGAGCCGCTTTTGCGTCAGCCAGCTTAGCGAGCATGTGAAAAGCAACCTCCAAGTAGTGCACGAGATGCTGGGCACGCATCATAGGTTCGACGGCCGGATGCTGAAAATTCACGGAAAAAAACCCCAAGCGGACGCGAACGGAAGAACCGGCTTTTTGTAAATCAATTATGCCATAAAATGTACCAAATGAAAATACAACCCAAACGTTTTGTTTTAATATGACCAATGGCCTAAGCCATAGGAGGTGGACAGTCCATGACCGAATTGACGATCGTGGCCAAAGACCGTGTCGGTCTGTTGGCGGATATTTCCGACGCGTTGGGAAAAGAAAACATCAACATCGAATTCGTCTCCGTCGAGACCACGGCGAGCACGGCCATCGTCCATCTTAAAGTCGCCGATTCGCCGGCGGCTAAAAAATGCCTCACGTCCGCGGGCTTCCGCGTCGTCGACAAGCACAACCTATTGCTGCGCTTGAAAGACCGACCGGGAGAACTTGCCAAAGTCAGCCGCAAACTGGCCGATTCGGGCATCAACATCAAAAACGTCTACATCCTGGATGCCGCGAAGGACGAAAAAATCATGGCCATGGACACGTCGGACAACGACAAAGCCAAGACGGTCCTCAAATCGTACCTGTAAGGCAAGCCGACAGGACCGCGGCTCTATCCGGCAACGAGAGCCCACACCACGTCCCCAAGCGCTAAGCTGAGCAGCAAGCCAGCCAACAAATAGGGGCCGAAGCGGGGAAGTTGGCGGTAAATCGGCACGGTTTTGCGCTTGCGGGCCGACATGAACCGCTTCAGCTTCTTCAAAGCCGCCAGTGTGAGCACGCGCTCCAGTCCGAATTTTTCCACGTCCTTTCCATCGAGTTTTTCCAACGCCAACACGTCTTCATCCAGAATCTGCGAATACCGTTGCGGCGCGATGACGGCGTAATCCACCACGTCCTGGCGGTATACTAGGTAGAATACCGCCGGGATGCCCAGCAGCACGACGAAGCCTTTGCCCAAAACGCCAAAAGGCAGCAGATGGGACGCCGCCAAAATCGCCAGGAAGCCTAGTAGGAACAAGCCGATTTTTTTACCGGGAAACTTTTTCTGCTTCCGCAGCAATTCGGCATACCACAACGCCGAACCCACGGAGGCCAAAAACGACGCCGCCAGAAAGACGCTCAACACGAACGGCCAGAACACCGGCACAGAAACAAACGGAGATGCGGGCAGCCACAATGCCAAGCCGGCCAACAACAAGACGTCGCCGCCGCCGAATTGCCCGGCCCGGTACGAAAAATAGCCGACGCCGCCAATCACGGCAGCTGCCAGGAAGACTTGCCACAACGCGTCAAACGGAAAGAACAAAATGTTCCAAACCAGCCCGCCTGCCAAGAAAGCATACAACACGCGTTCGTCCATGAAACTGGTCTGGTGATCCTCCCACGCCAAGTAAGCCGTGACCAGGACGGAAACGGCCACGCGAATCCAAGCATCGGAAACAAAGGCGTCGAAAAACATGGGAAGAAGCACGAGGGAGAAAGGAACCGGGAAAATAAGACATCATGGACGCTTTAATGCGTTATGCCGACGCAAACCCGCATCAGCCACCGAAGTCGAAGTAGTCGTTGTCCACCGACCAGACCAAGAACAGCAAACCAAGCAACAAGGCGCCCAGCCAATTGAAATAACCGAGATAACCCAGCGCGATCATGCCGATGCCCGCGATGAGAAAATGGGGCTTGACGCGGCCGTAACCCGGACGCGGATCGATGGGGTCGCCCGGATGGATCTTGGGCTTTTGCGGGCCGTGGGAAGGGGCGGACATGGGGGAATTGCAACCAAGAGCATTAGACGCGTAAGGAATAGAAAAAGGCGACGGAAAGTCAAAAACGAAAGGAAGTGGAAAAGAACGAAAAAAAAATCTACGCGAAAATATCGTCAATGGATGCGGCGTTGTGGACGCGCATTTTTCCATGGCGGATTGCCAATTCAATACGGTCAAATTCGGGTATATCCGATTCAAGTTCTTCTTTTTGGTTCATCCAAATTCACTACCCGCCCATCTTCCCGCCGAACTGCTTGCTCAACTTGGCCAACAGTCCTTTGTTTTTCTTGACGTCTTTGATCATCTTCTGCGTCTTTTCGAACTGCTGCACCAGATCGCGGACGTCCGATTCAGTCATCCCCGAGCCTTTGGCAACTCGGGCTTGGCGTGACGATTCTTTCATCAACGCGGGGTTCGTCCTTTCCGCAGGCGTCATGCTGAGCACCACCGCCTCGAACGACTTGAGTTTTTTCTCGCTTTGCCCAATCACGTCGTCCGGCAAGTCGGTCGCGCCCATCATCTGCATGACGGACTTCAAAGGGCCCATCTTCTTGACCGCTTTGAGCTGCGACAGAAACGCCTGGTAATCCAATTTACCGCTCTCCCATGCTTTTTCGAGGTTTTCCTCTTCCGAGACGCGCTTGGCCGTTTCCAACAATTCCTCCAAATCCGGAAAACCAAGCAATGACGCCGCGAACTTCTTGGGGTCGAACGCTTTGAAGTCCTGCAGTTTTTCGCCCGAACCCAAGAAAGCGATGCGCGAGCCGGACTCCACCACGGACGAAAGCGCCCCGCCGCCCTTGCCCGAACCGTCCATCTTGGTGATGATTACGCCGGTGACGCCCACCGCGTCGTGGAATTGCTTGGCCTGCTTGCCTGCCACCTGACCCGCATCCGCGGACACGACCAAATAAGATGAATGGGCTTCGAACACGCCGGCTACGTCCTTAAGTTCACGGGACAATTCTTCGTCGAACGCACTGCGACCCGCCGAGTCCAAAATCACGACGTCGTACTTGTCTGAAAGTTGGCGGGCCTCACGCGCGATGGCGACCGCGTCGTTCGAATCCAACGTAAAGAAGGCCACGTGCGCTTGCTCGGCCAATTGTTTCAATTGTTCTCGCGCAGCGGGGCGATGGACATCAGCACCAACCAAAACAACCTTGAGACCTTTGGAGGAAAAAAAACGCGCCAGTTTTCCTGCGGAAGTGCTTTTGCCCACGCCGAAGAGGCCGAGTAACAAAATGCGTTGTTTCTGCAAGGACGGCTCGAACGCCGTGCCCATGAACGCCTCGAGTTCTTCGTAGACGACTTTCACGACGTGCTCACGTAGGCCCACGCCGGGAAGCGGCTTTTCACCCAACACGCGCTCCTTAATCTTTTTAGTCCAATTCAGGACGAAGCGGACGTTGACGTCGTTGGCAATCAAGACGCGCTGGAGGTCTTTGACCAGCTCGGTTACGGCGTCCTCGTCTACGTAGCGGCCGGACAGCTTCGCCAACGCCTGCCGTAGGCCTTTTCCAAGATCCATAAGACAACGGTGCCCAAACGGCATTAAAAAACGGCGGTTTTCAGCACAATCGGACAAAGAAAAAACGCGGAAAAAAACAGGCAAAAAATAAATAAAAACGACGGCTGTACGTTCGAACAACGGACGCGTCGGCGACTCAACCGGTCTTCTTGTAGTATTCGGACAAGAACGTGGCGAACTGTTCGTGGTCCGACAAGCCCTGCTCCAACAAGTAGTCGAGCATCTTTTTGCGCGACTGGATTTCGTCCATGATGTCCTTGGGCTTCTTGCCCGTGCCGTTGGCCAGTTTCTCGATAGTGCCAGCCGGGTTTTGCGATCGCTCGATGGAATCGTTTTCCGAATTCCAGGTGAACACCTCGTTGATAGCCGGGCCGTTCTCGCCGGGAAACACTTCCGTCACCTGCACCACGCGACGCACCAAACCGCGGCGGCGGTCGTAAAAGCGTTGTTGGACCACGATCAAGTCGGCTAAAGGGAGAAGCGAACGCGGCACGTTCATCGGATTGTTCTCCAAACGCGTGATGGCGTCGCGTGCGTTGTTCGAATGGAAGGTGCCAGAGGCGCCGCGCAGACCCGTATTCATGGCCGTGAAAAGCGTCTCGGCCTCTGACGAGCGGATTTCGCCGAGGATGAGGCGGTCCGGACGCATACGCAGCGAATTGGTCAACAACTCCTGGGCCGTGGAGTGGGTGCCTGAAGTCAGCGGCACCCAGTTTTCGCGTCCCAGCAAGTTCAACTCAGGCGTGTCCTCAATGGAGATGATGCGTTCATTGGGCGGAATCAAACTACAAAGCGCGTTGAGCGTCGTGGTCTTGCCGGCTGCCGCGCTGCCCACAATCAACACGTTCAGCGGGTACAGGCGCAACCCTTCAAAACAGACCCACAGAAAGGCGGCGACTTCCGAAGACAACGTGTTTTGCTTGATGAGCCCTAACAATGAAAACGGCCGCTGGTGGAAGAGCCGGACCGTCACCGCTGGAAACGGCGCGGCAGGGGGCTTGATGATATTGGCGCGCGAACCGTCCACCAAGCGTACGTCATCGTAGACGTTCTTGGAACCGAATTGGGACAAAAGCGCCTCGAGGCTTTTCTCATCAAACCGCAAGTTGGTACGGCACACGCCTTCCTTGCGGTTGTACACTAGCACGGGCTCGTCCAATCCGTTGATGAAGATTTCCTCGAGTTCTTCGTCTTCAAACAGCGGCTGGATGACCTGGTAGCCGTAAAACCGTTTCAGCACCGACTGCGCGATGGCCGCCGGGTTCTTGCATCCCTCTAACATCATCGTCAGGGCCGACACGAGCGCTTCAGACTTCTTCTTCGGCAGGGGCAAGCCGAATTCCAAGACGTCCAACGAACTCATGAATTCCTGCCAATCGTTTGGCCTGAAACGATGGGTCTGACAGAACGACTGGAGAAGTAAACGCCGCTCCATGAGGGCAACGACGTCGTTGAGCACGGCCACGTCGCTTGCCGCCAAGGGGTCCGGTTGAACATCATACGTGGAAAAAGGAAAGCCCTTCGTGATTTTGGCCGGCATGTGCAAAGCAATCAAAGAACGTATAATAACATTACAGTAGGGCGCGACCCAACGGGCCACGACGTGGATTTAAACCCGGAACCACCCCATCCAAACGTATGCCCGGCGTGCCTTTTTTTGAATTGTACCGGAAGGACAAGCCGGAAAAACGGCTTCCCTTACGCCGGGGAAACGTCTTGCGCATCATCACATCGGTCCGCCCCAATCGAGAGGAAGAACAAGAAATCCGAAACAGACAAGGCCTACTGGAAGCGGAAGAAGAGGAAACCATGCTAATCAACCACGTCGAAAGGGCGTACCCGGCATCAAAGCTCAAAGGAACCGTGCGGCTGGGCATGAACCTGGGAAGAATTGCCGGAAGGACGATTGACTTACAAGACCACCTCCCCATGCCAGACATCCAACGGGGACCCCAAAAAATCCATTTGGAGTTCATTCGGCGAAACAAGACGCTTTACGTAATCAACCGGACGAAAAAGGCGTTGAAACTGGAAACAGACCGCGAAGGACGGGCCAATCGGTGGGTCAAACCCGGCCAAACCGCAGAATTTCGGGCCGGACACCGGATCCGGCTGGAACACCAAGATGAATTGGGTCCAGTGGTGCACACCATTGAATGGGTGGCGGCGAACGAGCACCACGAAGACACGATTGAAAACCACATGAACGACATCGTTAATGCCGATATTGTAAGGCATCCGGAATGGAGGGACTTGACCGATTGGCAAATCGGAAAAATCGAGTCGGAAAAGCGCCGGGAAGCCCGGTTGCTCTACCTGACCATTCCGGAAGCGAAATTGAGAACCGGGCAGCGCATCAACCCTAGCAATTAAAGCCGTCGGCTTCCTGTCTCAATCCATGGACTCTTCCGCAATCCTCGAAAAAATCGCGCAACGCGTCGCGCAATCCGTCTCCCCCACGCCTGCACAAGCCAAAGCCGAAAAACAATTCGCAAAGCGGCTCATGGCCAAGCTGTCCAAACACCTCTCCGGCGTCAAAATGCATCTGGTCGGCTCGACCGCACGCGACACGGGTTTAGTCGGCGAGCAGGACATCGACGTGTTCTGCGCGTTTGACCGCGACCTCAAAGAAGACTTCATCGTCCAAAAGACCGTCGCGGCCTGCAAAAAATCCTTCAAGACCAAATGGGAAATGCACTACGCCGAACACCCCTACCTGCAAGCGCGGATTGAGGGCTACAGCGTGGAAGTCATCCCCTGCTACAAGACGGAGACCGGACAGAAAATCCAATCCGCCGTCGACCGCACGCCGTTGCACATGGACTTCCTCCAAAAACAACTCACCGCAAACCAGCGTCAAGACGTACGCGCCCTCAAGCGCTTGTTGAAAACGCACGGCCTCTACGGAGCGGAACTGCGCATCCGCGGTTTTTCCGGCCTTTTGTGCGAATACCTCGTCCTCAACTACCGCAGTTTTTCCGGATTAATCGACGCCGCACGCCAGTGGAAGCCGCAGGTGTGCATCGACATGGTCCACCCGGCCGCACCAACCACCAAGGGCACGCGCGCGTCGTCCGCACCCGGCTCGACCCCAAGACACAACGCCGCAACCAACCAACCATCAAGCGCCGCCTCGTTTGACACGCCCCTGGTGCTCATCGACGCGGTGGATGAACGCCGTAACGTAGCCGCGGTCGTCTCCCAAACCCAAGTGCACCGCTTCATCGGCCTCTGCCAAGCCTTGTGGCAAAAACCCGACGAAAAATCGTTCTTCCCACAAAAACAAAAAGCGGCCACTGCCACGCAACTGGAAAAAACCTTGAAAACGCGCGGAACCGATTGGACCGTCCTGCAGATGAAGAAACCCTATGTGGTCGAAGACATTTTGTGGCCCCAACTGGAGCGCACCGCCGGAAGCGTGCAAAAACAGTTGGAACTGCGCGACTTTTCCGTCATCCACGCCCACGCCTTCGAAGACGAAAAGAACGCCTACCTTTTCATCGAACTCCAACACTCAACCTTGCCCGCCGTGCGGCGCACCAAAGGCCCATCCGCCATCCACCAACAAGCCGTCCGCCAGTTCGCTGCCGGAAAAAAGGCCTGGCGAGGGCCCTACGTGGAAGGTGAACGCGTGTGGGTCGAAGAAAAACGACCGCAGGCCAACGCTTGGAGCGTTCTCGAAGCAATGCAGAAAAAACCCGAACGCTTCGGCATAGCCTCGCACCTGCAGAAACCGTTCAAGGCCGCCAAACGAATCGACCAAGTCACGCGGCTTCCGAAAACGGCAGTCCATCCGTTGACGCAATTCCTGACGTGGAAGGAAACGTGGCTGTAATTCAGACAAACCGTAAAAAGGACCGTTGTAAACGGGTTTGAAAAAAGGCAAGATACTTTAAACCCAAGCACGTCAACGTTTGTTATGCCAAAGCCGCGGCGAAAGTCAACCACCCTGCGGGGAACCGCACTGTTCATCGAAAAACTGAAACCCTTCGGCAGATTTCCTGAATTTAGGTACGACCAAAGCCGGTACACACAATTGGAAAAAGACCACGAGCCGATGCATTTGGAATTGCTCGCTGATTCCAATCGGTTAACTTGGGCGAAAGACGATATGGTTTTAAAAAAAATGGTCCAGGATGCAGAAAAAAAAGTCCCGTTAAATCATCAGAACCGGCTGGAGGCGATTATCGCTTCCGCCATTTCTGGTAACAAAAAATTAGTCGTGCGGTTTGCCAACGAAGCGGCCAAACGAATACCCCCAGAACAAGAGAACGCTGAACGAATCCGGCAAGCGTTAGATGCCGTGGCGAAAAAACCAGGCCGATTCATCCAAGCGGTTTCCGATCTGCGAGAGGCCGACCCGCGCGTGGTTTACTTCAAACCAACTCACGATCACGTTGACCACTATTACCAATGGCTAGCGAAACAAATGCACGAATAGAGCTCCTTTTTTCATATTCCGAAACCCTTAAACCTCCTTTTGGCCAGAACGGCCTTGATGATCATCCGCGACGCCATCCACGGCGGCATCGAAATCAACGCCTTGGAAGAACAAATCCTAGACCATCCATTGGTCCAGCGTTTGAGGCATGTACGGCAGCTTTCCTTGGTCCACCTGGTGTATCCCTCGGCTTTGCACACGCGTTTTGAGCACTCGTTGGGCTCGATGCATCTTTCTGGAAAATTGGCACAGCGGTTGGGGTTGCCGGCCGAACAGGGCCAATTAGTCCGCCTAGCGGGCCTCTTGCACGACGTGGGGCACGGCGCGTTTTCGCATAGTTCCGACCGCCTGCTGATTGAAAAAACGGGACGGACGCATGAAATGCGCGGAATGGACCTCGTTGAAAAAACCGGTTTGAAAGACGTGTTGCAGCAAAACGGCGTCTCGTTACAGCAACTGCGCGCCTGCTTTGAAGGCAAAGGCGAGGGCGCCATCATCACGTCGGAATTGGGCTGCGATCGCATGGACTACTTGTTGCGCGACGCCTACTTCACCGGCGTTTCGTACTCATTGCTCGACCATCAACGGTTGTTGGAAACCATGGCCCTCAATGAAGGCCAGTTGGTGGTGCAGGAAAAAGGCGCGGTGGCCGCCGAAAGTCTGCTGGTCTCGCGGCACCTCATGTTCAACGCCGTCTACCTGCATCCCACCGTGCGCATCTGCGAAGCCATGGTTGAAAAAATGCTGGAAACGACGCTTGCAGAAGGCCAAATCACGTTGGACGGAATCGCTCAAGGAACGGACGACGCCGTATTGGCCGGCCTGGCAAAGGACAACGGGATAGCCCAACGATTGCTGGAACGGCAGCTGTTCAAGAAAGCATTCGTCCAACCCGCCGGCCAAAGCTTGACGGAAACCGAAAAGAAACAAAAACAAAACGCCATCATCGACGCCTTGCAAGACGCCGGCTTGGAACAAAACCAATACGTCATCTGCATGCCACCGGAAAACAAGACGCACCAAGGCATATTGGTCCTGACCAAAGACGGCCAAGTCGTGCCCTTGGAACGCGTGTCCAACTTGGTTTCCGCTTTGAACCTTCCGTCCAGCCGCGACACGCTCATCGTCGCGTGCGAAAAAGGGCTGGAAGAAAAAACCCGTCGCGCCGTGCAAAACGCAATCGGATCCGCACCGGCGGCATAGTAGTACGGGCGCAGCTTATTATGGCACGAAAAGCCCAACGCGATGATGAAAGTCCTCGCGTTGATCGTGGCAGCCGTTTTGATATTGGGATGCACGCAGGCGCCGGCTCCGGCATCGTCTGAGAATGCGACGGCGGCGATAGCCGTTCCGACCACCGTTTCCAGCGGGATTGCCGTGCACATTGCCAACGCCCAGGACCTTTTTGGCCGGCCCGGTTTTGTCCGCTCTTCCATGACCATCACGTTCCCGGGAAATTTAACGGAAGAACAGCAAGTCGTCGCCGACCTCATGGCGGGCCTCATCCAAGGGCAAGAATCAACCCTTGCCTGGGACAACGGCACCTGGCGCCTGGACACGCAATTGGGAATCCTGGGCGAGACGCTGAACCAAACCACGTTTCTTTCCGCCAACGCGTCGTTTTTCTGCGTTGACAGTGAATGCGAACCGGCCACTCAAAAAGATACGCAAGAACGACTGGACGTGGCCCAAAAAGCGCTTCAAAGCCCATACCAACTCGTTCCTTTGCCGGCGGCCATGGACCCGGAAAAAGCCTGGATCGTCACGTCAACGGGCCCCTCCACGCAAGCAGGCCGTGCCTGCGACGGATTCAACTTGACGCTGAACCAGACGTACATGAACCAGACGCTTTACTCGCGGCCCGCCGGCGACTTGGAAGACATCCGGCAAGTCAAGCAAGCCGTCCTATTCAAGGGAATCACCGCGCCGCTCCGGACCTGCCTGGACCAAAAACGTGGATACGTCGCACGCGTGCAGGTTGAAGTTGACTTATCCGTGGCCGAAAAAGAACTGCATGGACTGACCATGAGCATGTCCCAAACGATTCGGGAATTCCGCGACAAGCCATACCTCAAGGACGTGTTGCCGCCGGTCTATCCAGATGCCGAAGAGCCGAAAAACCCATCCGGATTCAGCACCCTACCCATTTCCGACAACCACACTGCCGGAGACGGGACGCGCTACGCATACGTCGGAAAACAGAATGGATCGTTCGCCCTTGACGTTTCAAACATCCAGAACGCCTCGTGCTCCCCCAAGCGGTTGATGCTTCCGGAGTGGACGACGTTCGAATGCAACGGAACGAGGATGGTTTTCCTGATTTACGAGGAGGAATCAGACGAGTTCCAGTTGGCCGTGCAGCAATTCATCCTGCCGGTTCGACCCTACGATCCCGAATTGCGCCCCGTTTACTCCGTGGCCCGCAATCAAATCGTCGTCATGTCCGACGTGCCGCTCATCGTCCTTTACGAAGGCAAAAAAGACGAGGGTGACTCGGTGTTGGTGGGTCCACGGGAAGGCCCGTGCCCGACCGAAAGGCTGTTTCTCGAAGGCAAACCCGGGTCCTACACGTGCGAAGGCCAAGACTACCTGATCCAAAAAAGCGACGGTTCTATCGAAAATGAGGCATTGGGCATCCGCGTAATCAAAAAATAAAAAAAGCAGACGGACCGCTTAGCCGATGAGTCCGACTTCTTCGACTTGGACATTGGACACGCCGGGCAGGCCTTGCACGTCCGTCTCAAAATCGCGGCCCGAGCCGTCTTCCGTTACGAAACTGGCTTGGATGACTTTGGCGCCGAAAACGTAATCGATGACTTTCGCCGTGTTGCATTCCGACACGGCCTTGACGCGAGCGCACAACTCGTCCGGATCGACGCCTTCATCCGGAAACACTTTCATAACCACCATGACTTTACCCATAGCACAACACCTTTTGAACTAAAACGAATTGATTCGCGCACTAAATCCTTTCTTTTCGGTAGGCCGCATTTCCAGGGCAAAAGCCCCGGCGTTTGCTGGGCCCCGCAAAGCTTTGCTTTGCGAGGGTCTTTTGGAAAGCGCACACAACGCTGCGGCGTTGTGGCGCCCTCAAAAGCGCAGCGGCGCTTTTGTTGGAAAAGGCGACCATGGACGACCATTACTTCGTCCATAAAATCCACCCTCGGCAATACAATCCGGCGTTGCATCGGTCTGACGTTTGAATCATCGAATCCGAATTTCCAGAATTTCAAATTCCAAGATGTTCCTTGAGTTTCGAGCTTTTGAACTTGTGCGCCTCGAAACTTTCCGCCCGGACGACTTTGGTTTTCAAGCCGTTTTTCGCCAAAAAAGCATTCAGCGCGGTTTCATCGACTTTTTGGTCATACCCTAGCAGCAAGACATCGGGGCGGACGTCCAACAAGACGTCAAACCAATGCCCCGAACCGCCCAACACGGCGCGGTCCACGATACGTACGGATGCGACCACTTCCAAGCGCTCATTTTCGGAAAAAACCGGTTTTTTGCCCTTGGTTTTTTCGACGCTTTGGTCCCGAGCCACTACGACGACCAGCTCATCGCCTAGCGCTTTTGCCTGACGGAACAAGTCCAAATGGCCGGGGTGCAAAAAGTCGAACGCGCCTGCCACCATCACGCGGACCATGGGCGATTGCACCTTACGGTCCGGAGAAGCCGTCGTTGTTCGGACACGAAAAATGCGTGCCGCGCTTCTTGCAGTCGTCGCAACGCGCCATCGAAGAACCGCAGGACGGACAGGCGAACGACGTGCCGCCCAGCGTGCAATCACGGCCGCAGCTTACACAAGATTTCATAACACAAAACACCTTCTCAAGAATAATGGGATCGGAACCAACAAACCGTGCCGAAAACGGCTTTTATACGTTTTGAGTCAACCTTAAAAGACGCGCGTGCCACCGTTAGTTCTCCCGTCTTTAGCCTGGCGGCGATTCCGCGTCGCTGCAGTTCAGCCAGAAGGAAAGACCGGATAACCAATCAGTTTGCGCTCGTGCCCGGCAGGGCCGAGCGTTTTGCTTAATTGGGCCCATAGTATAGCCTGGACAGAATGGGAGCTTGCGGAGCTTCAGACCGGGGTTCGAAATGGTTCGGCCGTAAAACGCCGTCCCACGATATTCCCCGTGGGCCCGTCCTCTTTTTTTATGCTACCTAAACCCACAAAAACCCATCCGGCCATCACCAACGCATGCTTATTGGTCTAGTCGGCCTGCCCAACAAAGGTAAGTCCACGCTTTTTAACGTCTTGACCGGAGGGTCGGCTGTCGTGGCGAACTATCCATTCACCACCATCCAGCCCAACGAAGGCGTGGCGTCCGCATCCTCCCCGTGCCCCCACGTCGCCTTGGGCTTGGCAAAATGCGATCCGAACAACAGCGCGTGTCAAAACGGCGTCCGCCGCATCCCCATCAAGCTGCTGGACGTCGCCGGATTGGTGGAAGGCGCGCATGAAGGCAAAGGCATGGGCAACCAGTTCTTGACCGATTTGGCGCAAGCCGACGCACTCATCGTGGTGACGGATGCTTCGGGAAAAACGGACGACGAAGGCAACCCCACCACCGGGCACGATCCGGCGCGCGACGTGCGCATCTTGGAAGACGAACTGCAGGCCTGGTTCGAAAGCGTCGTCAAGAAAAACGCCGTCAAGAACAAAGGCAAGCCCCTCAAGGAGTTCTTCACGTTGCTTTCCGGGCTCAAAATTTCGGAAAACGATGCCGCGCACATCGCCACGGATTTGGAGCTTCCATCAGAGACGTCGCAATGGACAAAAGACGAAGTCCGCGATTTTGCGGAAAAAATCCGAAAAATCAGCAAGCCCATCGTCATCGCGGCCAACAAGATGGATGCCACGGAAAACAAACCCGCCGCAATGGAAGCCTTGCAAAAGCGCGGCTACCCCGTCTTTTCCACATCAGCGGAAATGGCGTTGGCCAAGCAAAAAGCCGTGAAAAACGGTTTTGCCGGCTTGGACGCATCCAGTGGCACGCTCGTGGCCAAAAGCGCGGAGCCGGCCATCCAAAAGGCGCTGGACCGCATCAACGCATTCGGCGACGACGGCGTCCAGACCCTCATGGACCACGTCGTTTTCGACGTGCTCAAACAAATCGCGGCGTACCCGGTGGAGGATGAAAAGCATTACGCTAACCACCAAGGCGCGGTCCTGCCCGACGCCTTCTTACTCACGCAAGGCTCGACGGCGAAAGACCTCGCCGAAAAGATCCACACTGATCTTGCAAAAGGCTTCCTCTACGGCATCGACGCTCGGACCAAGATGCGCTTGGGCAAGGACACGGCCCTCAAGAACGGCGACGTGGTCAAGATCATGTCGGCGCGATGATATAGCAAGTGACGCAACTCATTAGACAATTTAGCGTCACTTGCTACCTAGTAAGCGACACCTATTCGTATAAAAATTTGTGTCGCGTACTATATCACATGACTATCACCATTTCCGAAACCGCGTGGTCAGGATATTATACCAATTATTTCATCGGCGAAAAAAAAGGCGCCGACTTGATTTGGAAACTGGAAGACTTCGCGCCAGGACCGGCGGAAAAAGCCTGGACACGCATCTGGGCCGCGGAAGAAGACCACCACCACGAACTGTGGGCGGCGTTGGCAAAAAAGAAAAACATCGACATACATCGCTTTCCATCCACGTTCGAAAACCTTTACGCCAAAACGGGCGATTTTGTCGAACAGAAAGACTGGCTGGCAAGCGTAACGGGCGCGGCCATCATCGAACACCTTTCCTCCGCTGCAGCGGAATACTTGCTGCCACATGCCGACTTGGACACGCAAGCCGTGTTCAACAAAATCATCGCCGACGACGTGCGCCACATCGCCTTTGACGTCACCCAGATGCAGAACGCGGCCCGGACACAGGATGGAAAAAAACGCCTTTGGCAGATTCACAAGGAATTCATGCCCATCATCTTGGATTGGCCATTACATCCGGATTTGTTGGATGGCGAAATGGACATCATCAACGCCGCATACCAAACCCACCGCGAGAAGGTCAACGCAATGGGTGTGCCGCTTCCCGGAATCCGATTTGCCAACGATGCCGCGTACCGATTGCATAAAAAGGCGTTGGAAATGGCCGCAAAATGGGTTTAACGGCGCGTTAGACTTTCCGTACCAACCGTTTTTTTCCAGGCCCGTTCAGGCACGGTCCGGTTTCCACGACTCCATTGCGGCAGGGAAAATTGGGAGTTCCAAAAACGACCCAGCCACCCCGATACGAACATATTATAAATAATATGAGCATAAAATATAATATGCTTACAAATTGGGAGCGGTTCAAAGGATGGGCCGTATTGGAGTATTTTCTGCAATATCCCACAACCGCCATCCATGTCAACGCGCTGGCCAGGTTTTTGAAAATCAGTCCCTTGACGGCCAACACGTATTTGACCGAATACTTCAAAGACGGACTGTTGGAACGGGAGGCCAAAGCGAACGCCCTGTTTTATCGGTTGGCCCAAAGCCCGCTAATCAACACGCTTAAACGATTCCGAACGCTGCTTGCGCTTGAACGGATTGGCTTCGTTCGAAAAATCCGAAGCGAAAACCCGTCGACCACGTCTATCGTGCTGTACGGGACCCACGCATCCGGAACGTACGATGAAAAAAGCGACTACGACATTCTGGTGATTTCTCAGGAAAAAACGGTTCCGAAAAAAGCCGTTTCGGAATTGGACGCGCCGATATCTCTCAGCGTCGTCTCCCTGCGCCAGTGGCGGGGCATGAACGCATCGTTTAAAGAATCCGTGTGGAACAACCACATCGTGCTGTACGGTCCGGGCCTGGTCAGATGAACGTCAAGCAATGTTTTGAATCCGGAATGCTCAAACGCATCCCGATTGAACGGGAGCGTGTCCGAAGCGCGATGGATTTGGGCCGCCACTACTTGGAAAGAGCCCGCGGCAACTTCGACATCGACTACTTCGACGTGGCTTTCTTGATGGCCTACAACGCAATGCTGCAGGCCGCGAAAGCCGCGATGTTCCAAGCCGGAGTGAAAGAGAGGAGCCACCAATGTACTGTCGCTTTTTTGCAAAAACAATTAGAAAACGATCAGGATGGAAAGCAATTCGTGGACTTGCTGGACACCTACCGAATACAACGGCATCAGACACAATACGACGGGGCGTCCGTAAGCAAAGATGACGCGGAAATGATCATTGCCGACGCCCAGCATTTCTTGGATTACGTCGAAACCAGAATCGAAAAGTGATCCTTCTGATGGAATACAAACAACTGAAAAACGAACATCTGGAAACCCGATTGAGCCAAGGGGAAGCACCGGAAACGCTTGCCGATGAAATCCTTGCATCCACCACCTTCCAAAGAGCCATGAAAACAGCGGCGCGAAACCAAGGACGTGAAATCCACGCAGCCCATATCCCGGCAATTCGAACGAATATCCGGCCCCACCTTATCAGCTGGTTGACTTCCCGTCAGACGCAGAACAGGAAAAGCAAAATCCTGCAAGCGGCCCATCACTTGATAATGCACAGGATGGAATCGATGGTCGAAGTCTTTCCTCAATCAAACCAACCGGAACGCCGCAGCATCCCCCGCATCACGCTGGAAAAGCAGAACGAATGGTTCGACGCGATACGCGACAAGAGCCGCGAAGCGATGGAAGAAGCGACGGAACACTATCTGAAAACCGTCCGCAGAATTTCCGACGAAGTCTCCAGCAAATACGCCGTAGACCGAGAAGAACTGTTCGCGCAAGGTTCACTCCATTTGGTGGAAATGATGCAATCGCACGCAAATCGGCAACCCGACACGCCATTCACCATAACGCTGAACAACGTGATACAGACCAAGCTGGAGCATTACGCCCAGGGGCTTACAGATGAGGCCAAGGGGCCATGGAAAGACCACCGATTGTTCCAGCGCCTGCGTAAGGAAAAATACGCGCCACCCATCCTGGACGACATCATTGAACGCATCTCAGCCAAGCCGGATTTGGAACGTTTGGAAAAACGAATGAAAAAAATGGGAATAGAACCACTGCCGCATGAACGAGAAACGCTTCACGATTATTTTCACAAAGGAATGACCGCCATGGAAATCGCGGATTTGCTCAGAACGAGTAAGACCTACGTCCTGGCCACCGTAAAAAAGGCAACCGATCGGTACCGGGTCGCGGCCGGACTTTTCCCAGCAACCATTCCGGGAAGCGACGGTGAAAAAGTTGTTCAGGCCGTTGAAAAGCTCAAACAAGAAACGGCGAAAGGACGACAATACGATCTAACGAAAAGTAAAGTCGTGGAAGAAATCATGAAAACGTCGGTATTTTGGAACAGCCTAGCCGAAGCCATCAAGGAGAATAGATTACATGGCTTGACCGATGAAGAGCAAAGCCGGCTCACAACACACGCCGCCTCTAAATTGGATTTGAAAATCGAGTCCATCATCAAAAAGCCATCGGTAACTCCCATTCACCTGCGCATCCAGAAAGATATGACAAAAATCCTCGTCACGGCTATCCGACAGGGAATCCATAAGTGAAATTGTAATTAGACCTTCCGGACCAACCGTCTCTTCCCAGCCCCATCCACGTTCACTTCCTCTTCCAATGTGATGAGGCGCTTGTTGGCCAACTGCTCCAAGTGGCGGCGCAAGGTGCGTTCGGGCACGTCCAGCTCCTTCTGCAGATCACTGGAATACTTCGGCCCGGCATCCAAAGCGGCTAGGATCGAGCGCTCTCCATCACCTGCGCCCGTCATGCGTTTTTTGACCGACGCGTTCAACGCGTCCTGCTCCACCATGGCCGCCCGCACGTCGTCCGGCGTGACCTTGAGGGCGCCGCGCCGCTCGGCGACCTTTCCAGACTTCCACAACACGTCCAACGCCACGCGGGCGTCACCGCCGCTCTTCGCGGCATACGCCGCGCAAAGCCCGACGGCTTCCTCCGGACAGGCGCCGACCTTGAACGCCTTCAGCAGGCGGTCGCGCAAGATGGCTTTGATTTCCAACGGCGAGTACCGTGGAAAGTCCAACGGCTGTAGCGACAAGGAACTTTTGACGCGGGGGTCGAGGCGTTCGAACACGTCCGGCGTATTCGTGATGGCGACCACGACGATGGGCACGCTGGCACGGGACACATCGTACAGCAAGGCCTCTTCTTTCTTGTGGAACAAGCGGTCCGCCTCATCCAACACCAACACCAATCGGATGGCGTTTTTCTGGATGAAGTTCAGCAAGTCGGCGCGGACCTCGTCCGTGGCCAAACCCCTTCGGGGAACGGCCAAACCCAACAAGCGAGCCGTTTCGGCCAAAACCGATTGCTGCGTGTAGTGCTGCCAGCAGTTGACGTACGCCACGTGCGCGCTTTGCGTGAATTCCTTGAATTGGCCCAGCACGTATTTGGCCGAACTGGTCTTACCTGTACCCGGCGGGCCGAACACCAAAACCGAGCTGGCTTTCCGGCCGGAAGCAAAAGGCTGAAGCGCCAATGCGAGTTGTTCGATTTGTTTTTCGCGTCCTGGCAGCACGTCGGGCAAGAATTCGGGCGACAGGGCCGACTCGTCGCGGAACACGCCGGACGGCGGCAACTCGTCGAACACGTTGGGCGCCATAAGGAACAAATGCTAAGGCCAAAAAGGCAAATAAAGCTGCGGTTGCACACGAATCGCCCAACCGGCAAAAAACGGCTTTAAAGGCCCAACGTCCCAAAAACCAACGTATGCTCAAATCCTGGTGGAAGCTGACGCGGGCTGAACACGGCTTGATTGTGTTCTTGGCCGTCATTGTCAGCCAATTCGTCGTTACCAAAACCCTCACGGCGGCCATGATTTTGCCTGCCATCGGGCCCATGCTCATCACATGGGGAGCCTTTGCGTGGAACGACTACTTCGGCTACAAGTCGGACAAGGCACTCAACCGAAAAGACCGGCCATTAGTCGCAGGCACCATCAAGCCTCAGGTGGCGTTATGGGCCGGCAGCGCATTGATGCTGGCAGGCGTGGCCTGGACGTACTCCGTGGGCCTGACGGCGTTTTCGATTGCCGCGATTTATACTGTGTTGAGCATGGCGTATGACTTGTTCCTCAAAACACGGCCGCTTTTGGGCAACGCGTTCATCGCATCGTCGATGAGCATCAGCTTCATCTACGGCAACTACGCCGTTTCACCCGTTTTGCATCCCTACGTGCTATTGTACGCCGGAGTGGCTTTCTTGGCCGGTTTGGGACGCGAACTGGTCATCACCTTGCGCGACGTGGACGGAGATAAAAAAGCCGGCGCCACGACGTTGCCCATGTTGTTGGGTCCGCGTAACACCGTGGTCGCCGCGTCCGTCCTCATCTATGGCGCGGCCGCCTTGTCGCTCGTGCCCCTGCTGCGTCCGGTAAGCCCGATTTACATCGCATTGGCCATCTTGACGGACGCCTTGTTTTTGGTCTCCACGTATTTCGTCCTGCTCAGCCAAAAATTCGAGAACCTCAACACCGCCCGCAAACTCACGCTGGCCGGAATGTTGGTCGGCGTGTTGGCATTCGCGGCATTGGGGCTTTGATGCATGGAACATGAATATTGGAACCGCAAGACAAAAGGACACGAAGGCTCGATGCAACGAGTTGGGCAATACCTGAAAACCCACCTCGGAAAAGAACAATCACTTCGACAACTGATGGAAGCCGCGGAAAAGTTTTATCCCCACACCCAAAGAACGTTCGCCCATCCATTCGTACGTGCCGTAATGGACGAAGTCGAAGCTGGAAATGGACAACGCGTCCGGGACGCCATCAACTTGGCCGAACGCGGGCATCGCGGCGGTCTGATTGGGGCATTGGAAAAAGTCAAGCAGGATGAAACCCGCCGCCGGATCCGGGAACGTCTTCCAGAAAGCCTGTGGGTGGACGGAATCAAAGACCACGACATCGTGGCTGCGCACGGCATATTGCAAGACTTTGAAGAAAGAAAAATAGATTTGGCCCACGTCGACACCTAGGTGTCAGAGCATCCGATTACGAAACCTGAAAGCCCCATATACAGTCCGATTAGCGCCTTGCGGGAACTGGCGCGCAACATGAAAAGCAGACCGGAAGCTACGCTGAAAGTCGTGGTTGAAAAAATGAAAGGCGGGCAAAGCCCGACGAAAGCTTGGAAAAAAGTAATTGGAAGGGCCAGACTTCAGCCCAAGACTTCCATCTTGCCGAATTTGCCCAACGTCAGTTGCGCTTTGTCCTGCCACGTGTTGACGTAGCCGTTGGTAATCTTGACTTTGGAGCCTTCCTTGACTAAATCGATCTGGTCGTTCCACAACACCAGCGTAATCGTACCAGAATCATCTTGAATCGTCGCGTTAGCGACACGCAGATTGCGGCCCATTTTATTGATTTCGCGCGGCGGTTCGATTCCGACGACTTCGGCTTCCAAGTCGACGCTGCCCGTTCCAGGCGTAAGTTCGTTGATTTTCATACAATCCACCCACTTGATTTAAGTAAGGATAGATGGATGGCCGAGCGTTAAAAACGTTTCGTGGAGAAAAAACAAACCGGGCAGCATCGGCTTTAAAAACAAAAACAGGGCAAACCATATCTCAACTGATTCTTTCCAGGAGATGGTACCCCGATGAAAAACGCCGAAGAGACCCTCAAAACATTAAGCCTGATGCACGCGCCCACCGGGCAGGAAGACGAAGTCGCCGACTACATGGAAAAAAAATTCAAAACCTGCGGCTTTTCCGTGACGCGCGACACGTTAGGCAACGTCATCGGCCGCAAAGGCAAAGGCAAAAAAATCCTCATCGCCTCGCACATGGACGAGATTTCCATGGCCGTCAAATCCATCACGGAAAAAGGCTTCCTCAAATTCGTCAAGATCGGCGGCATCTATGATCCGACACTCATCGGCGCCCGCCTGGTGGTACACGCCAAAGAGCGGCGCATGGGCGTAGTGGCAAGCAAGGCGCCGCACCAGATGGAAAACGAAGAAATGAAAAAAATCCAAGAAGCCAAGGACTTGTACATCGACATCGGACTTTCCAACAAAAAAGAAGTCGAAAAATTAGGCATCCGGCCTGGCACGCACGTCACGTTCACCGGCGAGTTCGGCCACCTCAACGAACACTGGGTCACGGGCAAAGCCTTTGACAACCGCGTGGGCTGCACAGTGGTCTGCGGATTGGCCGAAAGCTACGCCAACGCCATACCTCCAGTCGAACTGTGTCTGGTCGGCACCGTCCGCGAAGAAAGCGGCCTGTTCGGCGCAGGCGTCGCTACCTTCGCTTTGGAGCCCGACTTTGCCATCGCGGTGGACGTCACGCACGCCTTTGGCGCACCAGGCGAAAGCGAAGAAGACGTGCCCGTCGGACTTGGCAAAGGCCCGGCGTTGGCGGTGTTGGAAGGCGGCGGCTACGGTTTGATCACGCCCAACCACTTGATTGAGTGGCTCGAATCCGTTGCCAAAAAAGCCAACATCCCGCTGCAGATGGACGTGCACGAACGCGGCGCCACCGACGCCTCCCGCATGCAATACATCCGCCACGGCGTGCTGTGCGCAAGCATCGGCGTCCCGTTGCGCTACATGCACTCGCAGAACGAAGTCATCGACGTGCGCGACATCGGCACGACCGTCAAATACTTGCAAGCCGTCATCGAGGCGTTCCCGAACCGCAAATAGTTTCATGGCAAATCCGAAGGTAAGGAACAATGGAATGGTTACGAAATATACTTGAAAAAATCAGACACAAAACGTCACCCTTGGAAGCAAAACGCCGGGAATGGGAAAACCAAAGGCAAGGTTTGCTCAGCCAAGTGCACACCCACGTCATGGAATTAACGCGGGCACGGGACGACATCCACGTGAGCAATGATGGGGAAGAAGTCGAAATCCGTGGAAAAGGCAAAGACGGCAAGCCAAGCGATGCCATCGCGTGGGTTTCCGTCCGGCCCACCGTATTATCCGGCGGAATCCCAATCAGCGGCCACGTCTTCATGATCCACACGGGCCCCACGTTGCATGAAAGTTCACACTCAAACATAGACCGAGTGAAAGACGTGTTGGCCGAACGGATATCCAGTTTCTCGGTGCCGGAAATCCCACCGGTCCGACCTCGGAAGAAACGGAAAAAATAGGCAAGCTACCGGAGGCCGCCTTGCGTTTACGCAACGTAGATAACGGTCGGCTTAAACCAACTGGACATGGAAAGGCCTGCACGCAAATCCAACAGACTCCAGCGAACGGTTTACCTCACGTTCGCCCGGCACGGGGAAGATGAACAGCGCTGCTTGCGGGACGACCAGTGGGCGATTTTACGTAAGAAAGGCGAGGCACTCAAACAACGCTTTGGTCCGTTTTCCCGCATTTACTCCGGCAAAAGTCTCCGGACGATCCAGACGGCACTAGCGCTTTCCGAAGCCACGCATCCCTCAATCAAGCCGCTGTTGAAACAGATACCGGATGAATTGAGTCATCCCGCACTTACGGAAGGCATGAAAAAAATCGGGCTGCTCCAGGCAGGGGCACTCGCCACCGATGGCACGCGGTCCAAGTCGTGGTCCGAAAAATCCATCGGGTTCAACGATTTACGAAACCTCGCGGTCCGACTTGCACGTCAAAATAAAACGCATATGCTGTTCGTGAGCCACGTCAACGTCCTCGCGCCATTGCTTGAAAACCTGCGGAAGATGAATCCGGACAGCTTTGAAGCAAGCGAGGCAAAAATTCAACGCCGAATTAATCTGGTACAAAAGAAAATAAGAATCATGGGCCGGACTACAAAACAGAGAAAATTCTACAAAATAGCAGATGAAATGTTGAAGAGGGAGGAGCGATCTCGGGAAAAACTAGATTGGAAAGAAGCCAATAGATTGGAAAAGCAACGCATCACCTTCACCAATAGCCCTGAGAACGAAGCCAGGCGGGAAGCCTTGAAAAAGCAAACAGGAAAACTGCAGCGCCGCCTCGATATGCTGAAGAAAATGAAATCCCGCGGCATCCACGAAAGCGAACACTTCACGCTCAAGTTCACACCCGAACACGTCAGCCTCATCTTCCGAGGCCGCGAGCACAAGCTTCCGATCACAGCCTGAACGCCACCAACCACTCCACCGGCCAGCTACCCTCATTTCGTTTAAATGCACGTTCGAACGCAAGCCATTTACGCAAGGCGACGAAGCCGAGACAATATATACGAGTTATATCAGTATTAACGAGGCGGTGGTGTTTGGTTCCGCAGGAGTTTTCATTCTCCAGGCATTTCTACGAGGACAAGGACGTCGAAATCGAGCTGGCCAAGGACTGCATCCACTCAGGGCGCAAGGAAAAGCAGACGGAGCCAAAAAAGTTCATCGCCAGAAAGAAATACCGGAAGGGGGAATTAATCGTCGTGTACAAGGAACTGGAAGACCGTACATTCGTCATCACCGCGTTTTGGAATCAATCGGGAGGAAGGCAACCATGAAATTGGAGGGAAGGACCTGCGGAAGTTGCATGAAAGGCAAGCTGCATAAGACGCAGGACCAAGTCGAACCCGGCATTTTCGTCGAGGCATACCAGTGCAACGGATGCAAGGAAATCGAATATACCGAAGCCATCATGCGCAAAATCGAAGCCATGCGCCGGCACGACGCCCACTTACGCAGCCTCATCAAGATCGGCTCGTCGCTCGCATTATCGATTCCAAAGGAAATCGTCGACAAACTGCATCTCAAGCCTAAAGGAAAAGTCTACGTGACCAGCCGCGGCAACCAAATCATCGCACGCGTGGCGCAAATGTAAGGCGGCTCACCGGCCAGCTACCCTCCCTTCGTTTAAAAACGCCGCAGGGCAAAACTCATTTCCAGCGAGGGAAGACTCGAAAGCAACCTTGATAAGCAATCAAGTTAATCATGTTTAACATGGTCGACGTGATGATTCGGAACATGGACCCGAAAATTTGGGCGCAGATTAAAGCGGACGCGGCGGCGCATGGGCGCACACTTGCAGAGGAAGTCACGCAAGCATTCATATCGCACCAAGTCAGAAAAGGCACGGGACGGGAAATGCTTTCGTTACCCCAACACCCTGGAAGGGGGGAATTGACCCGCAACGCAAGCAAGCGGGTCGACGAAATATTCGGCAAGGCGGTTTTGGATGACTATCATCGACAGCAGCGTCCTGATCGCGCTCGCGATTAAGAACGACTCCCAGCACGAAAAAGCAATACAGGTGCTTTCGGAAGTCGCAGACTCGGCCCAAGTTCCGAATGCGGTATTAGTCGAGGCGGCAGGCGTACTGTGGGAAATGCTCCAAGACGCCGAATTCTTGGGGCAATGGTGCCAACAGGTTTCCGAACGGTTCCAAATCGTTTGCGAGCAGCCGGAAGTCATCCAACACTCCATTGAACGATATTTCCGGCAAGCCGACCGCTTCAGCCTCGTCGACTGCCAACTCATCGAATGGAACAAATCACTTGGTTTCGACGTGCTCAGTTTCGACGATGCCGTGAACCGCGAACTGCAACGCGCATAAACATTTACGGCGATTGCCGCAACCCACAAAAACCCCGCCACCGTCATCTCGTACGACATGAGCAAACCCCCCAGCCGCATGCGCAAGCTTTCGCCGTTCTCGTCCAAGCACGCCGTCTTCCTGTCGTCGTTCCACGACGTCAACCCCAACGCCTACTATTTTACGGGCGTAGCGGACGACTGGTTCGCAGTGCTGGCAACGGAAAAAGAAACCATCGCCTACGGCATGGGCCCGCACGGTGAAGGGAATTACGACTTTGCAGATACGACCATCAAGCCGCGCGAGATGCGCAAGCACTTCTGGGACTACCTGCAAAAACACAAAATCAAGACGCTCGGAGTGGATGAGTCCGACGGCGTGCTGCTGAACCGCCTGATGCAAAAAAAAATCAAACCCATTGCCTTGCATCAAAAATTCCTTGAAATCCGCACGCTCAAAGACGGCCACGAAAAACGCTGCATTGCGCAAGCCCAACGTCTGACCAAGGCCTGTTTTGCCGCCGTCCAGCCGCAAATGTTTGGCAAAACAGAGAACCACGCGGCTGGATTGTTGGAACTGGAAGCGCGCAAACGCAACGTGCGTTTTGACGCCTTCCCGCCCATCATTGCTTCTGCGCAGAACGGCGCCGTGCCGCACCACCGCCCAGGCTCCCGCATCATCAGACGGACCGACCCAACCGTTGTCGACATCGGCGTGAAATACCGAAACTACTGCGCCGACTTCACCCACACGGTCTACGACGGTTCCGATAAGTACACCCAAGACGCCGTGGCTGCAGTCCAAGAGGCCTACAAAGCCGCCCGAAAACATGCCAAACCCGGCATCAAAGGCAAAGCCATGAACGACGCGGCCCTTGTCGTCATCAAGGAATACGGTTTCGAGAAGTTCTCCCACCGCTCGTTGGGCCTGCGCATCGGCCACCACGTGGGCCTCGAAGTGCACGACGGCGCGTCAGGACTTGAAGAACAGACCCTGAAAGAAGGCATGGCATTCACCATCGAGCCGGGCATCTACGTGCCGGGGAAGTTCGGCGTGCGTTTTGAAGACATCGTAATCCTGTGAACAATTCAAAAAAGGGGCGAAGACAAAAATAAATGCCAGGAGCCGTGGAATCAATGATGCCGGAAGCAGAACGGATAAAGGCGCTGAAGCGAGCACATGCGCAAATAATCGAACTTTCCAACGGGATTGACATGAATCCTCCAGATCTACCCCGTCTTCGAACGGCGAGTTTGCCCACCGGCTGGACAAATCTGAAGCCCCAGGAATCGGAAAAACACCTCATCCGCCTTCACGCGCTCATTCACCGATTGCGCGAAGAAGAAACGCCAACAGACGCCCACCACCTTCCGCAGTGGACGGCGGGCAGTTTCAAGGCCACGTATGGCCAGAATTCCGACGCGTATCAAATGGCACGGAATGCTCATGAAAAAGAATTTCCAGCAAAAAAGGATGGGGCAAAGCGTCCGGCCAAACTGCAAATCATGGAATCCGAGCCCTGAATGCGCTCAAAGCCATCCATAAAAAATTCCGGCAGAACGCGGAGAACCAATGATTGACATGAATGAACGCACAACACCCCGCACATTCGAGGAATTCGTCGACCACATACGCCAAGGAGCGGAAAAAATCCGAATCAAAAACCTAAGCAGGGTCGCAGTGCCGCGATTGGAACAGTCATCGGGCCCAGAGGTACGTTTAGCCAGGCTGCACGCTTTTTTCCACGTCCATCATGAATTGCGCGGCGTCTTACCGAATAGCATGGTGGAGCTGCCCAAATGGGCGCACGGGGATATCATCGAACTGTACCGGAAGGGAATGACGAAAAAAGCACTTGAACGTGCGCTGTCGACCTACCGGGAAACCCTTGGGCAACACGCAAAAACGCAAGAAGGCGGTTCGGAAGTCGGGTTTCCAGCTCTTAACCACGACGCCATCGAAAAGCACGCGGACTGGTTTTCAAAAGCGGCCAAAGAAAGTCCTGGGCGCATGCCGGTTCCACCCGTACGAAAACGACAGCCCTCCGACATCGTTCCAAGGCTGGAAAGACTTCACGGCTACCTGATGTGGTTTTTGAAAGACCGAGGCCGGTTACCCACAAGAACAGCGGAATTGCCAACTGCCATGACAAATGACCTTGAGCCATACGGTTCGGGCCGAAACATTACAGCGTTAACTGCCGCCAACATGCACCATCTTTCCATGTTCGGAATCCGGGAACCGGGGCAAGGCGGGAACGAATTCGAACGAAGAGTCGGGGAGTACATGTCCCATTTTGAGAATCAAGCACCCAGCAGGGAGACGGTCCCGCCCGTCATGTTGAACATCAGGGGAATCGGAGGAAAACCGTTGGAAGATGACGGCGAAGAAACGAAAGCACGCCTGAACGCACTGTTCGCATACGCGACGAAAACGGGCCAGCCCCTGCAACGGGCAGCGGACTTGCCGAGATTCGCCATCACCGAACTACTCAAAACGTTCCCAAAAGTGCACCCGGATCAAAGAATCGAGAAGGCAAAAGATTGGCTGGGACTACAATAGTGCTTCCAAGAAAAGAAGCGCAAGAAACACAGATTCCGGGTGCAAAAAGCATCCCTTTAAAATAGCGAGCGGCCCTAATCATTTACGAGGGAAAAAACCTTCTTTTTCGCATCGATTTCCAGGTGATTTCTAACTATGGTGGATGACCAAACCCCGACTGCTCAAGCCATTACTAAAACCGAAGGCGACATGCCCGCAAACGGCGCGGCAAGCTCGGAAGTCGACGAAATAACGGAGGAAGAAAGTGAAAAACTCCCCTTTCCCAACGCCCGCGTCGTGCACATCATCAAGGAAAACCTCAAGCGCGAGCACCAGGTCAAACGCGAAGCCAAGATTGCCGCGAACGAACTTCTGGGCGAAATCATCGCGGAAATTGCGCAAACGATGGACAACGAGGAATACTTCACCCTAAGCATCGAGCATTTCAACAAGGCCGCCCGAAAATACCGCGAAATCGGCCTGAACAAAAAACGCATCATCCGCATCAAGAAAGTCTTGGAAAAACAACGCGCCGAACTGGACGAAATCATCGCCGAAATCGAGTTGGAAAACCCGTAAACAAGGGCCAGGTATCCGATTAATTGATTCGTTTTTTCTTTTTCCTAATTGCCCGTGTCTTCCGTTGCTTTTGAAAACGTGATTCGTGTGTCCGAACTGAAAGAAAAACTCCACAAAGCCAAGGCCGACGTCGAAGCCGTCCACGAGCAGACGCAGGCGTTGCGCCTCAAAAGCCGCGAATCCATCGCGCAAGTCAAGGCTTTTTACGCCGAAGCCGGGGAGTTGAAGAAACAACGGGACACCGAAAACGGGAAAGTGCAGGAATTCAAGAAAAAACGCCTTGAGGCCGAACAAAAGGCCGGAAAAATCCTGACGCAACTGCAAGCCTTGCGAGGCCAATTGGACGGATTGCCCAAAGCGGAGTCTCCGGGCCGGCTGAAAGCCGAATTGGAACGCCTGGAATGGGAACAGATGACCGAAGCGGTCTCTGCCAAGGCCGAAAAGGAACTGTCGCGACGCATCAAGGAATTACGGGGCCAAATGGGACCCGCGGAAAAACTCATCGGCATCTTCGGCCAGATCCGGCCGTTGGAAGAACAACTCCGCGCCGCCTCGGCCGAAGTCCGCATTTACCGCACGGAATTGGCCAAGCACGCCAAAGCCTCCGATGCCCGCCACGAAGCCATGCTGAAACTCTACAAGAAAGCCCAATCGCTGTCCAAAAAAATCGGTGAAAACCTAAAAGAGCTTGACGCAAAACGCGCGTTGCTGGACGAGGAACGCAAAGAATTCATCCTTATCCAAGGCCAATACCGACAAACGGAAGAATCGCAGCGCAACGCTTTCCGTTCCGAAGAAAGAACCGAACGCGACCGAATGCACGTGGAAAAGCAGGCCGAACGCAACGCCACCAAGAAAAAAGCGGCGTTGATTGCCGAAAAGGCATTGGAAAGATTCCGCTCCGGCGGAAAGCTCACATGGGAAGACTTGCAAGCCATCCAGGAAGCAGGATTGGATACAAGCAACAAATAATTCCAATTAGTCAATGAGTTGTAAGAAATGGGCACAAATTTTAAAACGGTCCTCTTCGACATAAAAGAAACCGCCCGCATTTTTCACGAACCAACAGATGAATTTCTTGATGAATTAACCGACCGACCCCCGTCAGAATCGGAAATACGACTTGCAATGCGGCTGCAGAAAAAAAAATCGGAAGCCGAGCTGCTTGAACTCGAGCCCGGCGAATGTGTTGTCCACTTGGACGGGCCGCTACCAATTCACGGGCTTTTTTTCGGGCCTCGATGGGAAAAAAAACATGGAAAAGTAGGTTACGATAGGCGAAAAGCCGCGTGGATTGTAAACCGCCACGAAAGCCGTGCCATGCCCTTTAATGAAATATGCGATGCCTGGAAATCCGGGCAGATGACGATTCTCCGCGTCCGACCGATATGCCGCATATTCAAAAGAGTAGCCAGGCTCAACGAGTTCGGGCCGAAAACCATTTTTTCCGCCGTTCCGGATGCTATAAAGCGAAAACCGGTTTGGGAGACATGGATTAGCAGCCAGAAACCAATCCGGGAACTGGTGGATTTGATCTCCTACGTTGCGGACACGTACAAGGACACGGGATCCGAATTGGACGAAATGCATTCGCAAACAGCGGCAGCCACCAGCATCAGCGTAAAGGCATGGGAGTCGACCGGGTGGAACATTACTCGAAATAACAGCGCCCCATACGACTTGCTAGATGGACTGGAAATCAAACCGACGAAGGAATTGGATGAAATGATAGCGGCCGAAGACTCCAATCAGGAAGGCTGTGGCATCGCGTTCTTCAACGAAAAAAAGACGGAAGAAGTCGTAAAAAAAATAATGGATATGGAAAAGCCCATAGCGGGAACTTGCGAAGAAGACAAATTCTTCGAGCACCTCAAATACTTCCACGATGAATACATGCGCCTGAAACGGAAGCACTCGTCCGTTTGCTTATTGTCCTATACGGCATAAAACGGGAAGAGAGATACGCCATGATTAGTACAATAGTCATCGGAGCCGGGGGCGTCGGGGCCGAAACGCTGCTCCTTTTGAAAAAAGCAAACATCAAAGCCAGCATCCGCATCATCGACCGCGACTACGTCGATGCCGACACGCTCAAACGCCAAACACTCTACCAAAAGGCCGATTTGGGCAAACTCAAGGCCCTCGTCGCTGCCGAAAAACTCGGCCACCGATTTGTTGGCATCAGCGAACATCTTTCTCAAGACAATGCCGACGACTTGCTGCAAGGCGCAGACATCGTACTGGACTGCACCGACAACTGGGCCACGCGCGCCGTCATCAACCAATGGGCGCTAAAGCACCGCAAGGCCTGGATTTTCACCTCGGCCATCCGCAGCCAGACCATGACCACCACGCTAACGCCAAACACGCCGTGTTTCGTCTGCTGGAACCCGCACCCCGCAGTGCCGCGTTCCTGCCGCGTCGAAGGCATCCGAAAGCAAACCACCACCATGGCGGCGCAAACACAAGTCAGCGAACTGGAAGCGCTGCTTGCAGCAAAGCCGAACTTGGCCGGAAAACTGCAGTACACCGACGTCGACAGCAAAACCTGCACCACGTTGGCGCTTTCCAAGAACCCGGAGTGCCCCGCCTGCATCAAAAAAACGTTCCGACTTCCGGAAAACAAGGCCGTGACGCTGTGCGGGGATGGGGAATACCTCTTTCAACTCGACGGCGCCGTGGACTTCAAGTCACTAGCATCGCTGAAAGCCAAAAAGTTTGGCGACGTAATGAAAATTCGTTGGAAGAGCGGCGAACTGGTCGTTTTCAGAAGCGGCCGGATCCTGACACGAGGAATGGACGCAACCCCGGCGAAAGCGGCGGTTGAAGCAATCCGGCAAAAACAACAGGCATGAGCAGGCAAAGGCATTAAAATTACCCGATGAGCTAAAGCCAATAATGTTCCGATTAAGCGTGGCTTCTCGCGCCCTTGGATTAGTCGCAAGCGGGGCGGCCCGTGAAGCAGGCGTTGAATTGAAAAGCGTCAAATGCGACACGCAAACCATCTCGATTCCGATTGAAGTAAAAGGGAAAAAGGTAGAAAAAAAATTCCAAGGCGGAGCCGTCACCGTGACTCTTCGCGCGATCAACTCACGACTCAAAGCGGATTACCTAACACAAGTTTTGGCCGATCTTGTGCACGGGCATCCCAACAGCTCGCATCAATGGACACTGAGACAACTGAATACCGCGTTTACGGGAGAAGGAAAGCAAAGAGAAGTTTCAGCCGACCTAAAAGAAATGAAAGTCCACGAAGTGCACGCGGTCATTCCGGAAAGCGCGGGCACTTTGTACCACCGAATCCGGCTTACGTATCGGAACCGGGGCCTCGACATCGAAATCCGTACGTGGAAACCGGAACACTTTGACTTGACGGGAAGAACCAGAACCAGCACGAATCCGGACCGTATGGAACGCGGATTTGTACACACGTTACGAAACTTAGAAAAAGGCTTTAAAGAACACGGAGTGACCATTCAATGGCCTAGACAAAGACGCGGCTAGGGATATCAAAGCGTGCAGCCCTGGAAAACATAGATACGGGCACAAGCCAAGTCATCACACAAAAGCCCATTGTTTCAACAATGAATTTACAACCCCCCAGGCGGGGAACGGAAAAACGTGCGCTAGTGGATTGTTTTTTTGGCTGACGCGGACGGACGCGCGAATCCGAACCACCCGAAGCGGGAACCGCGGTCACAACGTTTCCTCAGAAAAACCGGAAAGTAGTGCAGCCAGAGGAAAAGACCACCTGACAAGGAAGCAAAAGCCAAATAACACCACCGTGCTTTCACTTGCCACCATGGAACCGGGCCCGGCATTGAAACCCTCTGAATTTGCCGCATTTTCAGAAAAGCAATATCAGCAAACACAAGGTAAAATCGAACGGAAAATCGTCCGAAGGGGCCAACACGCCGCTTCGGTCTTACGCAAATGGCTCTACGCTGGAAAGCACCACGTGAAAGGCGGCATACCTGGATTCGTCGCACCGCTTTCGCACGAGGAATTCATCCAAGCATCACACCTGGCCTTTTTAGCACACGATGACGCATACCTCAAATGGACGAACACGGCAAAAACCACCATCCAAAAATGGGGCGTGGATATCCACGAGTTACATAGAACCAAAAATACGGAAGCGGGAAAAGAACGTATCAGTCCCATGACACGCAAACAGCTTAAGAAACTCATCTGGATGGACATCGGACAGCACAACTTGCCGCACGGCGTGAAGTACCTGCTAGTGGAGTCGCGCATGCTCCAAGAAGATTTTCGAAACGTCGTGCAAGCGGAAACCGACCTAAGACGATTGGAAAACAAACCGGAAACAGATGAAACCACACAGGCCAAAAGGCAAGCCCGCGAATTGATTGAGCAAAGCATGGCCCACATCCGGGCCCAACACGCGGCCGTCGTCACGTTCAACGCAGCACAGGCCCACAGCTATTTCGTCCAGAGGCGTGGCGCACAAAAATTCAACCGCCTCGGCGTGCTCTACTGGCCGCTTGCAGCGCTGGCACTCTACGGGCCTTATCTGGAAAAGGGCGGTTTGGAAAAACAAGGTGCATCGTTGTCCAACGCGGCGCTCATCAAAGCATACCCCGGCATCCACAGACACATCCAAAGCGTCAAAGACCGGTTCCAAGCGGACATTGCGAGGAAAAAACGGCAGTGGCCAATCGTAGCCAAAAACGCCATTGGCTCAGCACTACAAAGCGACCGGGAACGCACCTTGAAAGGCGAAAGTCCGCTTTACCCCGACATGCGGGAAATGCGCCTCAGCATCGAGCCCATGGTAGAAAAAAGCAACGCAAGTCTCTATCGCACATTCGGTTCCAAGACACCGGACGGCCACGACCATTACAAGGATATGGCCGACGTGCACGACATCATGCGCAGCCGAATCATTGTGGACGAAGCAGACAAAGAAAAAGCCATTCGCGCGTGCCGGCAAGTACGCCTCGCCATCGAAAACCACCTTCAAAGCGCCGCTTTTCCGCTACAAAGCATAATCGAACGGAAGGATCGTTTGGAAAAACCGAAACAAAACCGATTCCGCTCACTCATTCTCGAGCTTCACTTCGGCAAGTATCCAGAAAGCGTCAGGGGACTGCCAAGGGCCGAATTGCAAATCCTTACACGGGCGATGCACCGGCAAAACGAACGCCCGCAATCGGCACGAGTGCCCCGTTGGATGTATTTCTCAGGACTCGTGCCCAAGCGACGGATTACCAAACTGCTGGGAATTCCGGCATCCATACGCCGCAGACCGCGATAAAGTAACGTACCGGCCAAAACCAGCTGGACTAAGACACACACGGATAAAAACGCCAAAAAGACCAAGCAAAAAAATAAGGCGTTTGACACCGCATTGGAAATCCAACCAGACGAAAACGCGTGACAACCAGCTGTTTTGCTGTAAAAAAAGCAGGGACGGGGAGTTGAACCCTCACCGGAACCGCGGAGGGAAGCGTCCCTCCCCAGTTTTCCGGCAATCCAGCCCCTCCCTCAAACTAGCCTCATAAACCAAAAAAGCAGGGACGGGGAGTTGAACCCCGCTACCCCGCTTACCGCTGATGCGTTGAAAACCATCGTTCAAACGCTTTTACTGCAGGCGGGTACATGGCCGATCTGTCATCCCTGCGACGAGAACAATTTGTGCCCAAATGCCGTTTTAAGCGTTTTGAGCGAGGAGAAGAAAGCGAAAAAAACCAGCGGAAAACAAAACACGAAGAAAAATAAATACGCTAACGGTCCTGCAACCGGACCCGGACCGCATCAAAAACCAGGGCCAACTCTTCAAAGCCTTCGCGAACGCGCTCACCAAAGAAGCCAACGACATACAACACGCCGACTAACGCGCCTGCCACATGCACGAAAAAGTCAGGCACTGCACGCTCTTCGGCGGCCTGCGCCGCTTCTTGCTGGGACAACGTCACGTTGGCCGCTTCTGCTTGCGCCCGCAACGCTGCCGCTTCTGCATGGCGTCCAGAAGCTTCCAAATCAGCCGCCTGGAGTTCTAGCGTCGCCACGTGCTCGTTCAAACCAGAAAACGACGCCGCCTCGGCAAAAATCAACGCCGGAAACGCCACCACCCCCATGAAAACCGGGACGCCCAGCAACAAGACCAAGCCGAATTTAGGCCGGCTCAGCGCCGCCGCCGTCATCAAGCCTGAAATGCCGCCGGATGCGCCGGCCAAGAACGACGACGGATTCAACACCAAAAACACCAGGGCCGCGACCAGACCCGACGCCAGGAAAACCACGATTACGTCACGGCCCGACAGCGTCAACTCCAACAACAAGGCAAAAGCGATAAGCGGCACCAAATTGCCCACGAGGTGGTGGGCACCGATGTGGAAAAACAACGAGAACAAAAGCGCCAACGGATTGGCCGAGCCGAAAGCGTTCTGGGACACGACGGACGAATCCGGGTACAGTAAGCCACTGGACGAATAGGCGTAAACGGCCAACACGGAAGCCGTCAAAAGCGAGGTGGCCCAAGGAATCCGCATGAAACAAAAAAGACCGGCGGCAAATAAAAGAGCGACGCAATAAGCCGAGGCAGTGGAAGGAAAGAGGCAAGGGAAAAAACAGCGGAGACAAAAACCAAACCCTCCCCCCTTTTCCCCAGGAGGCAAAGCAGTCAAAACAGCGAAAGTGGATGCACCGATTCGAAGCTGGAAGACAGAACGCGGAAATAGAAAGAGGCCCGCCCCACTTGGAGCGGGCAGGCGACCAGTTTAACCCACCTTCACAGAATACGTAAGCAATGAAACGGAGGCGTCCAATAAAAGGTTTTCGCATTTATATATCAAAAATCCATTCGACTCTATATGCATCCCATCGTTGAATTCATCCAAAACGAAAACAAAAAACGCCGTGCGGCGCCCCACGTCGGAGCGGATACGCGGCCCATCCGAGTGTTTGAAAAGTCTGGCACCAACGCCATCCACATCGATACGCCTCCAGACCTATTGCTTCAAATGAAAACCCACCTGGACGCGCACGAAATCAAGGCCACGGAAAGCCTTTCCAAAATGGAAACGCACGAGTTGCCCGGCGGGCGGCAAGGCATAGTCCAAAACTGGACGCATACCATCGAACCGGGGCATTCCAAGCAAAATAAGGAACTGGTCGACGAGGCGCGCCGCCACGGCATCGTCAGCCGAATAGAAAAATGAACGGGCCCGGAGAGTTAAACGGTCGCCCCTTCCTTGCGATTCGCGCACAAAATGCTTTTTCTTTTGGACGACCAGATTTTCTTTCCCGGAAAAACGTCGCTACGTTTTTTGGGCGCCGCAAACCCGAAAGGTTTGCAAGCGTTCGCAAAAAGAAAAAATGGGCAACGGGCCCGGTGGGATTTGGACCCACGGCATTTCGGTGTCCATGAGCGCTTCCGTCAATTGCAACAATCAACGGTTTCGCTCTTAAGAGCCGAACGCTCTACCAAGCTGAGCTACGGGCCCGCCTGCAAACCAAGACGGAAGCCGATGCGGCATCCATGCTGGCCCTGAGGAAAAAAATTGTTCCGGTCCGGCTTTAAATCCATGTGGGTTGTTGCAATCTATGGGTTGAACCATGATTACCGTCCTCCGCCTCGGGCACCGCAAAGACCGCGACAAGCGAGCCTCCATGCATGTCGCCTTGGTGGCGCGGGCGTTGGGCGGCAAGAAAATCATTTTCTGCGGCGAGCCCGACAACGAGTTGCTGCAACGCGTGCAAACCGTGACCTACAAATGGGGCGGCGACTTTCAAGCCGAATTCGCGCCGTCGTACCGCACCGTTCTGAAAAACTTCAAAGGCGCCAAAGTCCACTTGACCATGTACGGCATCCCGTTGGAAAAAACCGCCAAGGCAATCCGGAAACACGAAAACGTCCTAGTCGTGGTCGGTTCGGAAAAAGTGCCGCCCGACGTTTACCAGCTTTGCGACTACAACGTGGCCGTCACGAACCAACCGCACTCGGAAATTGCGGCGTTAGCCCTATTTTTCCGGGAAGTCAACGGGCCCAAAGCGCTCCAAACGCGCTTCCCGCGGGGACAATTGCGTATAATACCTTCGGAACGAGGCAAAAATGTAACAAAATATAAATAGGCCTACTGTGACAAGCACTGCTATGGCGCGACGCGGTAAATCCAACCCATTATTGGAACAAATCTATTCGTTCGCCCAAGAAGTCTCCGGCGAGCGCGGATTGAACGTGGCCCAGACACTGGGCGACGGCGCCACGGACGAAAAAATCGAGAAAAAGACCAAACTCAAAGTCGCTGAAATCCGATCGACGCTCAACCAACTCCACCAACACGGCATCGTGGAATACACGCGCGAAAAAAACATGTCCAACGGCTGGTTCACTTACACGTGGAAGATCAACCCCGACCGCGCCATGCGCAACCTGTTGACCGCCAAGAAACGCGAGCACGAAAAACTGCGGGCAAAAATGACGTCGGAAGAAACCGTCCTGTTCTACAAATGCCGAAAATCCTGCATGCGCCTGGACTTCGACAAAGCCATGGAGAGGCAGTTCCGATGCCCCGAATGCAACGGCAAGATGGCCTACGCCCAGAACCAAGGCGACGTCAAGATGCTGGAAGACAAGATCAACGCCATCGAACAGATTTTGTCTTCGTCACAAGGCTCGATGGACGGCCAAGTGGCCTTCCGAAAAGTCGTATAGGCCGTTTATTCGTGGAAAAGGAAAACGGACGCGCCTCCATGCATAACGACAAAGAAGCCGACGCCGTCTTTTTGCACCACGTGCTTTTTTTCCGCTCGGCTTTTCCCACCCGAAAACGGCCCGGCCAACGCTTTTTAATACGGCGTGCGCCACAAAGTATTTCCCTTCGAGCCGATTGATTAACGCCGACTATTTGTTGCGTTGTTTGCCTGGCCCGTTGGCGCCGCGGTTCCGGCTCGTCCAACTGCGATATGAAACGAATCCCCATAGCGGGGTAGGGTAGCCAGGAGTGCCCGCTGGGCTCATAACCCGGAGATCAGTGGTTCAAATCCACTCCCCGCTATTTCTCTTCCTCCAATGCCACCAAAGCACATCACGCCTCACGGAAGGGGGCGAGGCGCAGGCCGCGCTAGGGGGAAACCCACAGGTGTCCCCCGGGGCGACCGTCGCAAATCCACTCCCCGCTATTTTTTAATCCGCCACGTCAGGAACGTTCCGATTTTGAATTCACGGGCCATCGCGGGGGTTCGGGGGCACCGGGGACTTGGGGAAACGTAGTGCCGACGATGCTCCGGCGCATCGTCGGTTGCTCCAACGCCCTTGGTCCGAGTTGCACCTCCACTCCCCGCTATCTTCTTTTTTTAAAAACCACTCCGGACGGTTTTGCTTTCAAAAAAAAATCGGCAACGCACCGGACGGTTTGAAAAAAAAACGATGTGCGGATGTCCAACGCGGAAAATTTGCGAACGGGAAAACAAAAAGAAAAAAGAGCGGCGTCAGAAAAAGACGGTTTGGCAAAAAAAAAGACGTGCGACAAGAAAAAAACGGGCAGGGATCTGGAAAAAATCGGAAGCGGAAAAAGAACAACGCAAATCCACGAGGTAAAACGCACGCCTGGAAAAAACAATCCGGAAAAAAATGTTTCGCGAAATATTCCGCGCGCCGGATTTTTTTTCCGACATCGTTATATACCATCGAACGGTAATGCGTGCGGTGAATCTACCCCATGGCTGCAAAGAAGAAAGCGAAGAAAGGCGGAAAGAAGAAGAAAAAGTAATTTTCGCAAAAAGCGTTTGACGGAATGAGAACGCGTCCGTTGCGGAAAAGACATTTTCTTGATCAAATATCTTTCCCCTTTCTCTTTTTTACTGAAGAAAAATTCTTGAGAACAATGCATTTTTTGACGGACAGCCGGCGGCATGAAAAAAAGTGGTTGACGACGACAGAAAATGCATCCGGCATGCGACAAAAAAAGCGGAAAAGGGAAAACACGCGGCAAGCGCTTACGCTGGAATTCAAAAAAAAAATGAAAAAGCCGGAAATTCCGGCAAAACAAAGTTTAGAGTCAGAAATGTCTTCGATAGCGCGCGGAGTACGGCAATGCCTTCTTTGGCTCGGGTGCAGCGGCTTCTTCGGGTTCTTCCGCAATCGGTTGCGAAGAGACGATGATGATCTTCTCAACGGCCTTGACCGACTTGTACATGATGGTCTTTTCCTTGAAGATACGTTTGGCGTCTTCCTTGGAAGCGGCGCGGATGGGTTCCAACGTCAACCGGGCGGCCTCACCTTTCTGCAAGTCGATGATGACGTCGTAGACTTTGCCGACGAAATCAGCCTTGTCCGTGTAGACGTCCATCCCGATCAATTGCGACATTTTCAACGCCATTTCACTCAATCCTCCAAATACGACAGAACCGAATCAACGAAAACGGTTGCGAAAACTGATGCATAGAGGCACGCCGCCGGTTAAAAAAGCTTTCCGGGAGCACGGTTCCACTATTCAAATGGAGTTGGACGAAAAAAATGAGAGGTAACCGGCAAAATACAAACCGTCGGATACCACGCGTCCCCTATTCCACGCGGATGGTGAGGCGTTTGCGGACTTCATTGAGCACGTGGCCGTAGTCGCGGTAGTGCGCCGAAGCGAAGACGTCGACGGGGTACGTGCCGGGCGCGCTTTTCTGGTTGGAAAACACGCCGAGCTTGAAGCGCTTGGAAGCGCCCGGGGCGATCTCGCCCAAGCGGATTTCGCGCTCGTGTGAGATGCCGGTGCGGTCCATGCCCAGTTGGCGCGGCACGGAGATGGTAATCGAAGTCAAAAGAGGCTGGTCGTGCACGTTTTGCAGGTACACGTCTAAATCGACGCCGTCGTTCTTGTACGCCGCCAAGCGGAACGGGTGCAGTTCGCACTGCAAATCGTACAAACCGCCTTTGACGACTTTCTTGCTGAACAAATCGAAAAGACCCATAACGAAAAAACAACTCCGAAAACGGATGCCGTTAGCAGGGACACACGATTTTTTATACGTTGCGAGAAGCAATAAAACCATGGCTAAGACCGGTAGAATCAATATCGCGTTTTTCTGTGACTTGGGGCTGACCCGTTCACAGCAAGTTCATTTGGCCGCCTCAAATCTCGCGAGTACGGATACCGGACTAAAAAACCGGTTTACCATGTTCCACGCCGGAACGACGGACCAAACGGGTTTTGGAAGCGGCACCTATGAATTCGAAGGTCCGGAAACCACACGAAGGCATTTAAGTCAAATGGACGTCATCGTGCCGTTAAGCCAAGACGCCCAATCGATTATGCGCTGGAGGCTGGAATTATTAGAGGGACAAAAAAAGCCACGGTTGGTCGCGATGGACGAACATGGCATCGACCCGGACCACATCGACCCAAATGCGATTTTAAAGCTACTCCGAAACGCCGTACAAAAAGCCTCAGGAAAACGATCGGGAAGGAAAAACAAGTTTACGTAGACACGGGCAGTGCACACGGCCGAACCGCTATCGGAGGAATGCCATCAATGCCTGAAAAGTCAGACCCCGAACTGCCGCCTCAATAAATTAAGCGCCGTCAGGCTACGGGAATAATTCTTATAAATAGGTTCGGTGACGTAGAGGATTTCCTTGGGTGCGGCGACCAATTCCGGCACGGCCTCGTAATACTGCTGCAAGCGGGCGTTGAACGAACTGACATCCGGATGCAAAAACTCGATGCACACGTTGTACTGGCTTCCGGCAATCGAGGAAAACAACAAGACGTTCGGATCGGCTTGCGCAGCGGCAATCAACTTGTTGAACGGCTCGCGCGGCACCGGCGGCATCTGCAACAGGAGGAAGCCGAACAATTTCAACCCGAAAGCCAGCGGGTTGAGGCGCGGCAAATACTCGAAGATGATATTCTCTTTCTGCAAAAAAGCTAATGAGGAGGAAATCGTGGCCAAATGCAAGCCCGTTTGGCGTTGGATGGTGCGCAAATGCGGCCGGATGGCGCCCGGCTCGAAGAGCGCCTTGAGAATCTTCAAACGCACCGCGTCGTTGGATTGGATTTTCTTACTGGCCGGCGCGGGACCGGACGCTGCCAGGATTTGGCTGACGGCATAACTGAAGCGATCGTCCTTGTACACGGGATCGGAAAAAAAATATACGGCACGCGTACGCACCAGCGGGTACGCCTCGGGCACGTCCTCGTGGTACAACCGGACGGTGTCACGGTGGAAATCCTCCACCGTCGAATACATGTCACGCGAGACGAGGTTGTACTCTCCCGAAGCGATTGAACCGAAAAAGCGGACGTGCAGGTTCTTACGGCCCCAGGCCACCACCTGGTCCAACACTTTTTTCTGCGACAAGTTGAAACTGGCCATGGAAAACGCTTCGACAGGAAAACCCATCTTGCGCCAATTCAACGACGGCAAATATGAGACGATGGCGTGCTGGTTGTACAAGAAGTCCAACGACGCCGACAATGTCGGGCGCGACAGACCCGTGCGCTCCTGCAAGAACGACAGGCTGGGACGTAGGCCCCCTTTGGCAAACAACGCGTCCAACACCTGCAACCGACGCGCATCCAACAACTGCTTGCTCCGCGGCACGACCCCCCCCCCTCCTCGTTGCACGGAAAACCCGCTCAGGGCATCTTTTCGCAACACAACGTCAAAACACGCGCTTTGTAAGTTTTCTGAGTCAAAAATGTAATTTTAAAAAAGAATCTTGTACATAATTGTTTTAATACGTTATCCCGTGACGGTTACAGACAAAGTGGGGGGAAAAAAGTAGATGTTGGCACACGTATACTTGCTGTGGTATTACCTCGGCAAGGAGCCGGAAGAGCAGTAAACCCGAAGGCCTTAAAAGCGCCGGCCGCCTGGAAGCCATAATGGCACTGGCGGATTGGGTGTATGAACTGGGCGAGCTCAAACGCATCGCCCGCAGCGGGTGGTGGACCGCGAAAGTCCGCAATCCGGAGACCGTGGCGGAACACTCGTGGCGGACGGCGTGCATCGCCTATGCCTTAGCGCTGGAAGAAGGCACGGATGCCAACGCGGCGGCCGTGGCGGCGCTTTTCCACGACGCGGCCGAAGCGCGGACCTTGGATTTGCACAAAACGGCCAAAAAATACGTGCGTTCGGACGCAACGGCCGCTTTTGCGGACCAATGCGCCGCGTCACCGGCCAAGACCCGTGTCGAGCTTGATAAACCCCTCCCGCTGATAATCCAAGCGGTGGTAAAAGATGCGGACTTTTTGGAAATGGCGGCTACGGCACAAGAATACATGGCAGCAGGATATGTAGAAGCCCGGACCTGGCGGGACGGCGTCAAGGCCAAGCTCAAAACGGATACGGCCAAAAAATGGTACCGTGAAATCTGCAAGACCAAGCCAAGCGCGTGGTACCGTAAGCTTAAGTGAATCGCATGCTCAAACCGGTAATCTTAGTGGCGTGCGAAAAAGGCCAACGTAGCTCACCGAGTTTGGCCAATTTTCTGCGTGAACGCCTTGATGAAGAAAACCTACAAGCAACCATTTACTACGCGGGCGTCCGCCATCATGACCCCGTCACCGATTCATACCTGGGGCGCCTGCAAGGAACGCACCCCGAATCCGATTCGAAAGCAATCAGCGCAAATAAGATGGACGTCTTTGTTTCCGCATCACCACCAGCGGCCGTACACTTTCACAATTTAGGCCGCGAATATTTGGAAGAGAATTTCTTCGAAGCCTATAAAGGAATCGACACGCAAAAAGCGTTCTTGGACCGCATCGTAGCCAAAGTACGACAGATTTCGGAGGGTTAAGATTTCGGGGCGTTCGACGCAGCCGCCGCCTCAATCTGCTTTTTTTCCAATTCGAGTTCGGCCAGCAAGTCTTTGACTTTGAAGTTTTCCGATGATTCCGTCACGCATGCGAAAATGGCTTTCGGCATCTGTCTGTTCAGACGGTAGGCGTCGATGACGGCGTGCAGTTCTTGATCGGAAAATCCGGACAGCAATATAATTTTCGTGTCTTTGCCGTTGGCATGACGTTCAGCGTCAACGGGCAAAAACGTGTTTTGATTTTGGGAAGCAACAGGGTCCGGCATTGGAAAAAACACCAAAACGTTCAAGAAAACGTCGTACAAAATAAAGCGCTAGATGATGAGGACGACACCGACGAGGCCCAACACGACGAGCCACCAAGCCGTTTCGTCGGACAAAGTATTGGACAGGATGTTGGTCAGTTGGCCGAATAAGGAAAACGTCACGAAAATCATGGCATTGGTGATGACGGCCAAAACCACGTTACGCCATCCTCCGCGGAAGCGGCAGGATTTCGCCGCATTTCTTGCAGATTTTTTCTTTGCGCTTGTAATTGAGTTCGAACGCCGTGCCGCCACAATGGGGACAGCCGCTGGCGCCACCCGATGGGTTGGAATGGTAGCTTTTCCACGCGTCTTTCGTGTCGCCATAGACCATGGAGCCGGACGTGGAGTATACCCTGGGTTGCTCGGTTGCGGCCGGTTTCGCACCGGGTTGGCCGACTGCAACGCCTTGGCTAAGCGGGCCCGCAGCGGAAGCCGTACCGATTTGCGCGTCACCGGGCCGGTTCTCGATTTTGGCCTCGGGAATCGGGTCACGAGTAATGTCGAGGCGGTCCGAATCGCAGCGGGCACAGCGGGAGACGCGGGAGTTGTCATCCGTCTTGAATTCGAGGCGGCAGTTCTTACACCTGACTTTCATGAGGTTTTTTGTGAAAAAACCCGCTTAAAAACAACGTGTTCGAAGCAAAATGAAGCCGGGTTGGTGTTTTCCCGACAAAGCCACTCCACATAAAAAAAATGCGAAGCTTTATGTTTTTCCCATCCCCCCGATTGACCCACACAACGACTCAACCGGTGAAAACACACATGAAACACCTCCTCATCGTCCTGGACGGCGTCGGCGACTTGCCGCACCCGTCCCTCAACGGAAAAACGCCGCTTCAAGCAGCCATTGCTCCGCACCTGCAACGATTGGCCCAAGCCGGCCAAACCGGACACCTACGCATCGCGCAGAACATCGCGCCGGAATCCGACGTCGGCGTCTGCAGCGTCTTGGGCCACGACCCGTTTGAACACCACGTCGGCCGTGGTTTGTTGGAAGCAAAAGGCGCCGACGTGCCGTTCAAGACCGGTGACTTGGCCTTGCGCGCCAACTTCGCTACATGCGGGCCGGATGGAAAGACCTTGTTGGACCGCCGCGCCGGACGCGGATTAAGCCAGGAAGACGCCCAAGCGTTGGCTGAACAAATCAACCGCCACGTCAAACTTTCCGGCGCCACGTTCGAATTCAAGGCAACCGTGGGCCACCGTGGCGTCCTGGTCATCCGCGCACAGGAGCCATTGGATTGCCACATCACCAACACAGATCCTGCGTACGAAGTCGTCAACGGCCTGGGTTCAGCCAAAGCCGCATTCCAAATGGCCATCACCCCTGCCTGCGCCTGGAAAGACGAAGCCGGTTCGCGTCACGCCGCCGCGTTGGTCAACGAATTCACTGAAAAAAGTTTTCTCGTGTTGGATGCAAGCCCGACCAACGCCCGGCGAAAACAAAGCGGAGCGCTGCCGGCCAACTGCGTGTTATTGCGGGATCCGGAAAGCCGTGACCAAAAACTCAAGGCGTTGCCAGGCAACTGGGCTATTTTGTCGGAAATGCCCATGGAGGAAGGCATCGCAAAACTCATGGACATGGCGATTGAGCCGATGCACCACGACAAAGACGGGAAAAAAGCCTATCCGAAAATTGCGCAGCAGACTCTTGAGGCGTTGGAAAAATACGACGGCGTCTATGTACACTTGAAAGGCCCCGACGTGTTCGGCCACGACGGTGACGCCAAAGGCAAGATGAAAAGCATTGAAGAAATCGACGCGTTATTTTTCAAGCACTTGTTGGAGAAATTGGATTTGGAAAACGTGCGCATCGCCGTCACCGGGGATCACAGCACGCCGTGCGTCCTTCACGCCCACTCGGCCGACCCCGTGCCCTTCCTCTTGTCCGGCGCCGGCATTCCGGCCAAAAACCAGCCGTTTGACGAAACCAACTCGGGGCCCACCATCAACGGGTGGGAACTGATGCCAAAATTGCTAAAATAACGGCAGAGAAGTGAATCAGGCAGCCAACGGTCGGGTAGCAACTCACGGCGCCACGTACAACAACTCGGCCACCAAAGCCGCCAAGTAGACCAACAGCAACACGGCGCCTTCCACTTTCGTCACCCGTCCTTTAATCGTAAAGCCCATGAACAAAAACGTGATTAACAAAAGCGCGGGAAGGGTTACGGCCCGGCTGGACGCTTCCAACGTCACCGGTTGCAGGATGGTGAACACGCCCACGCTTACAAGCAATGTGAAGATGTTCGAACCAATCGTCTCGGACACGGCCAACTCTTCCAAACCCCGACGCGTAGCTTGGATCGCCGCCGCCAAATTCGGCAAACTGGGGCCCAAGGCGCCCAGCGTGATGCCGATGATCAAATCCGACACGCCGAACGTCGAACCGAAGTAAATCAACGAGTCGGTGAAAATCTGCGCTCCGACCAACAACGTGACGCCGCCGGCCAAGAACACGCCCAAACCGTCCCGCAACACTATGGGGCCCAGATGGACCTTGCCGATCAACTCCAAGGTCTGGACCATTTGCTTGCCTTCCTTTTGAGACTCTTTTTTGCCCAACAAGCGTTCCTGCTGGTAGACGTTGATCAAGTACGGCACAAACAACAGCAAAAAAACCGTGCCGTCCACGCGGTCCAACGTACCATCCTTGAGTGCCATGGCTGCGACTATAATCGTCGCGACCATCATGAACACCAAATCACGCAACAACATGACGCGGCTGACCCGCAGCGGACGGATCATGCTGCATAAACCGATAATGAGGCCGATGTTGACGATGACGGAGCCGATGATCGTGCCCAAACCGATTTGGGGGTGGCCCTTGAACACGGCCGAGCTGGCCACGAGCAACTCCGGCAGGCTCAACATGATGGAAACCAAAATTAGCCCTACCGCCACGCTGGTCGTTTTGAAGCGCTCGGCCACGTGCGCCACCGAATCCGTCACCCACTCGGCGCCTTTGAGCATCAACGCGGCGCCACCCAACAAGAGGCCGATATTGAACAATAACGGTAGAACCATACCAACGCTTTTTCAAGACGCGTTTTAATAGGCCTTTGGAAGTAGCGACACCGGGCATAGCACTACGGAAAAACCAAAAAACAGAAATAGGAGCAGACCGAAATGAATTCATGCTACCCTACGTCGCCCGAATCTTTGAGAAAAGTTCCAAACTGCAGCCAGAATACGCGGACACCCACATGCTGGGGGCAGCGAGCTACTGGTTGGCGGCTAGAAAAAAAAAGCGGTTTGTTCGGGCATACGCCGCGTTTTCGAGCGAAACTATGCGAAAAAAAGACGACGACGCGTATGTTGCCCTTGCCGAATTGAGGAAAACCGTGACCGCCGAGCGGGCATTGAAGCAGATACCGTTCGCATTGAAATGGATCCAAAAACAACCCGAATTTGAAAAAGCGCTCGAAGGCGGCCAAGCGTTACTGAATGAACAACTGCAAAAATGGGCCAAGCAAGATAAGAACATGGCATGGGTCTGGGCTATGAATCGGGCCGGACCAGTCTTTTTAGATCTTCAAAAAAAGAAGTCCACAGAGGGGGAAGAAAAGGAAGTGGAAGTCATCCGGGGACTAATGGCAGCTTACGAGGATATCCATCCAAAAGCAAAGGAAAGCTTGAGCACTCATCCAAACCGGCCTAAAGATGTTGACACAGTCATGCAACACCAACTCAACGTCGCGACCCACGGAAGAATATTGGGAATAGAAACAGCATGTTTTATGGATGGAGACAAACTGGCACTTCGGGACCTAAATGAAAAATGCAACAAGGAGTTATGGAAGGAATTGCAAACAAAAGGACTTTCCGAAACACAAAGTCAAGCGGTCGCCGTTTTTTAGGGCAAATCGTCCCGCAGTTAGTACACGCCGAATACCTGAAGCGATTGGACCATAAAATCCGCGCCGCAATACGACCACAAACCTAAAATCACGGTAGCCGGAACGCTTTGAGCGGCACGCCATCCTCCTCGATGCGCAACAACCGGTTGTACTTCGCCGTCCGCTCGCCCCGACACGGCGCGCCCAATTTGATTTGCCCGCACGCCAAAGCCGTTGCTAAATCCGAAATAAAGGCATCCTCCGTCTCTCCGCTGCGGTGGGACACCATCACGTTCCAACCGAACGACTCGGCTTTCTGCGCCGCGGTGATGCTTTCCGACAACGTGCCGATTTGGTTGACTTTGAGCAAAAGCGCGTTGCACGCCAGCTGGCCGCGGTCGATGCGGGTTGGGTTTGTTACGAGTAAGTCGTCACCCACCACCTGGCATTTTCCGGACAACACCGCCCGCAAGCGCGCAAAATCGTCAAACGACTCCTCGTGAAAAGGGTCCTCAATGCTGACGAAACGGTATTGACCCTGGAGTTCAACATAGTGATTCAACAATTCGCCGGACGTCATGATCTTGCCATCGACGTGATAGGCGCCGGTCCGGCCGTCGTAAAACTCGGATGCCGCGCAATCCAACGCCAACGCCATTTTTTGCGAGTAACCGTTCTCTTCAACGGCCCGCCAAACCAAATCCAACGCCTGCCGCACGGTCTGCACGTCCGGCGCGATGCCGCCCTCGTCCCCCACGTTGCCAGCCGGCGCACCAAAACGCTTCACCGCGTCTTTTTTCAAGCTCTGGTAAACTTCCGAAACCATTTGTGCGGCCTGCGCAAAACTCTTGGCGCCCGTGGGCACGACCATGACTTCCTGGATCTTCAAACTAGTGCCCGCATGCTTGCCACCGTTCAAAACGTTGGCAAACGGCAACGGAAGCAACGGCTTGCGCTTGCGCATCGCGGCCAAATGGGCGTAAAGCGGTTTGGAACCGGCAAAGGCCCGTGCCGCAGCCAAACTGAGGGCCAGCGTCGCATTCGCACCTAGTTTTTTCTTGTTGGCCGTACCGTCTTGTTTGAGAACAAACGCATCAAAAACCGACTGCGTCTTGAAATCCTTGTTTTTGAGCTTGGCAACGGTTTTTTTCACGTTTTCAACGGCTTTTTGGACGCCTTTGCCGTGAAATGCCCGCCCGCCGTCCCGCAACTCAACGGCTTCATGCGTGCCGGTCGACGCGCCGGAAGGCACCGCCGCCGAAAACCACTTGCCTCCGCTCTGCAAATCGACTTCGACCGTGGGGTTGCCCCGCGAATCCAGGATCCAACGCGACTTGACGGCAGAAATCTTCATCCCAAAAACCCCCGATAATCGGTTTGTAAACAGTCCGGAAATACTAATGAAACGGACCGTTATAATCGTCACGGAAGTATGTGGATTTATGATAAAAAAACACGACGAAGTGCGGTAATCCAAACACACCCCCACCCCTCAGTTCCAGTAATCGGACAAAACGTGGTACGGGGCTGGACAAACCGAACCTCGGCCCGGACGGTGGACAAGTATCGGATGATTTTAAAACAAGCCACTCGAACAAAAAAAGAGTTTGTTTGGTCAGATTTGGTTTGAAGAAAGTGATTGAAACAAAAAAATAATAATAGTAATAATATAATTAAGGAAAAAGGAAAGAAAAACAAAAGGAAAAAGTAGGAAGATATAGTAAGTAACACAAAGTTCTATACGAATACAGCAATCCCGGCAAATAAGACGACGAAATAGGCCGGTCTTGGTGTCAAGCTCGCCAAGAAAGTAGTCGGGAAACTTTCTTGGCTTGCTATAGGTGTCGCTTACTAGATATCAAGTGACGCCAGATTGTCTAATAGCTTGCGTCACTTGCTATACAACTTAAGCGGTTGTTTGTTTTTTGAATTCTCCATCGTATTCTGCTTTTCCTTTCAAATCATCAAACAAAATCTGGCAAATAATCGTCTTGGGTTGTAGTTCGATTGTATGAGGAGATAAGTTGACGATTTCCAACACTTGGTGGTTGGAAACACCTGGTTGGACTAAACCGGATGAAACATGAACTAACAAACCCAACCGTGCCAAACGACTCCGTCCTTCAATGAATGCACAGGTTTGGTTGTCCAACGTCAGTTTTTCTAATGTAACACCTAAAACCAATTCACCTGGTTTTAATTTTAAGAATCCATTGTCCTTGACGATGACTTCTTCATGTAATTCATGGTTGTAACTTGGATTGCCTTTCACTAAAACCGGTTTTTTGGATTTTTTGATTCTCTTGAAATGATTACCCAACCTGAAATCAACTGAACACGGACCCACAAAACTTGGGTCAAACGGCTCGATTTTAATCCGTTTCGTCCGAATCGCCTTCAAAATCTCAGGTTTGGCCCACGGCATTGTTGTTTCACGTCATTTGGATGTTTTTTGATTTGTCGGTTTTCCTTGAATTTTTTAACCGTCTTTTTGGCGTCCGGTTTTTTTGGTGTTTGGTTTTTTTGTTCCTTAGGTTTTTAGGTTGGTTTGATTTTTTTTCTCACGCATGCGGGGCACCAAAACCACCGATTAGTGGAAGTAAGGGGGGTGTCCCCTTAAGAAGTTTGTTGTAATCAGGCCTGTATGGATTGGAAAAAACCGTGTTTTCTACGCCTTTTGAGTTTGCTTCCAATTCTTCCAAAAACCGGCATACGCCTGCAAACCGTCACAAAATGCTTCCGATAGTTCAAACGGTTTGGCTCGGCTTTCCTGCCAGATCAAGCCGCTTTGCCCCAATGCCTTCAACGTCAAGTGAAGCGCCGATTTACCGGCACCGGTTTCAGCCAAAAGCGTCGTGAACGTGCGCGGTTGTTCGGAAAGCAGGGTCAAGACTTGGACGGCCAATAACTTGCGTTTGGTTGAAAACGAAAAACACCGCTCGACCAAGTCAAACAACGTGAATTGCCCGGTTTGGATGCGGGCGCCGTCCGACAAGTCAACGCGGAGGTGGGCGAAGGATTGTTTGAGTCGGGATGCCGGGCTGTCCATGAACAACCCGCTCATGGGCCTTTTCGGCCAATCGTTGTCCCAAGCCGGATTCTCTTTTCCTTGGCCCCCGATGCCCGTAGTGTTTGGTGCAGAATTCGTGCTTTCAATTCCTCTTCCGTGGTGGGTCGTTTGAACTCTTCTCCAAATGGCAAAAAAATCCCTCCGGTGGTAGTCGTGACGAACAATGAGCCCTTTACTCCTTTCAATTCATTTTGGAGGACGCGTGGCAACTGCTTCAGTTGTTCGTGTGTGATTTTAGTGTTAAGGACAAACGGCAGGCCCGCTTTTCTAAGCTTCACGCTCAACTTCTGAAGCCGGGCCCCCTTGTCATCCGGACCAATATCCATGACGTGCACCGCTGCCTCGATTCCATCGCCCCATTGTGTGTGAAGTCTGACCCTAAAATTTTGATTTTCCATGATTTGTTTCACAAATTCTCTCATTGGTCATCCTCATGTCTGTGCTTGTTCCGCTTGTTGTACCCGTTTGATTTTCCACGTCTCGACCAGCGAATTCCACTCACGGCCGATGTGTTGGAACGCTTCCCCAAAACGCATCGAGGCTTTCAACACCATCTTGTGCCGCTTGTCTTTTTCATCCTGGCCCGTCGGGTTGCGCCGTTCCCTTGCTAAAAGGCCGCAGCGGACCAGTTTTGGGATAACCAGGTTTCGGAGAGTTGAATTGGCCGCGCCGTTTTCTTTCTGCCAAGCTGAAATGGCTTTGCCGTCCATTTCCCCCACGTCCTTGACGTGGCGCAAGAGTTTGACCGCGATTTCATATTGCACCGTTTGCAAATGCGGTGGAAACAAAAGCTTCAAGATGTCTTCGGCTTCCCACCGCGCGCCCAAGCTCATCGGCAGCTTGCCGTATTCAAACAAAAGCGACTTGCGGGAAGGCAAACCACGCGTGCGGGGGCCGTTCATTTTGGTGTCCCCGGGCTAAACGCGCCCACGATTTCACTCAACATGCGAGTCATAATCACGCCCGCATTGCCTGTTTTGGCTGCCGCACTTACCTTCCCTTCAAAGCGATCCCATTCGTTGAGAGTCTGTGCTTTCAATCCCTTACGGACTAGCGGCACGTACTTCCTGAGCCTTTCCTGTATTGTTTCTCGGTGTTTTGAAAATGCGTCAAAACGTGCCGCCGCGACAAAGTGATGCAACAAGGCATCTTTGGTGCTGTTGGCCCCGCCTTTGACTTTAATTGCCCTTAATTGAGTGAGCACGTCGTTGAAGTACATTTTTTGGTCGCTTTCCCTACTTGGAAAGGCCGCTTGAATCTCCGGCGCAATTTTTTTATATCGAGGATGGCTTTCCAGAACGTCCAACAAAAGTCGGTGCATATACTTTCATTCCTCTTCGGGCCGTCTTAACTCTTTTCCTACCTTCTGGCCGGTGAACGGGTTCGGACGAACGCGCTTGCCGGCCCCTGCTCCGATGCTTCCCGACGCGGCTTGCAGGCCTCGGTTCCGGCTGCTTTCCGTTAACTCTCGCACCGCCGCTACGTCCGACGCCGTGTCTTCCAACTCCACGCAGTACCGCAAGACGTCGTTTAACCGCGCCCACTCGAGGGCCGATTTGTCCCGCAAGGCAGCCATTTTGGGCTCCAGCCGTTTCAACCCGCTGGCCGCGGCTCCACTTGCCGTACCGCCGAAAAACTCGCCCGCCGTCTCCTCGTAAACCGCCCGCACTGAGGCTAGTGCCTCTTTTCCATGTCTGGGCCTTTCCATGACGAATTGCTCCAACTCGTCGGCCATGTTCTCCAACGCGTTGGCGGCCAACGCCTCAAAACGCGTCACCGCCGCACCCGATCCGGTGCCCATGCTGCGCAACGCCAGCGTGTACAGCCGGTTCGCTTCGCTTTCTCGACGCTGTGCCGTGCGTCCCGCTTCGCCGGGCCCAGTGAAGGCATCCTGCGCGGCATCGAACAATGATGTGATTACGGCATGCATGCGTCGAAGCAACGTGGACAACGCGTATTCCTGGCCCGTGGCAAACACTCGCAACGTCACCTGCCGCGGCGCCTCGCTGATGACGTCGACTGCCGCCAAGTGCAATCGGGCCTTGTCCGCCACTTCTGTTGCCGTTTTGCCGTTGAGCACGATGGTTTCTGCGCCCGCGATGTAGGCCGAAATCGTTTGCTGCAGCGCCTGCGGCCCGTCCGCATCCACTGCCGCCGTGCGGGACTTAGGCGGTCCTTGTACGTCGATGCGCAAGGAACCGTCATCCCACTGCTCGACGTACGCCGCCATGCCGGGCGTGACGTTCTTTGCATCTGCCCACGCTTTCGGCAAGGAGACGATGAAGGTGTTGCGTCCCGTTTTCTGGATTTTCCGCACATCTATGCTTCGTTCCATGGTATATATCAGCTATATTCTATGTGGCGTTTGTATATATTGGTTGTCTGCCTAGATGTATCCGGTTGGGAGATTATGGAATTAGAAGAACCAATCAACCAAACGGCGTGGCCATATGCGGCATTCGTGCTCGTACTGCTGGCCGTATTGGCATTTACTCCCAACCCCGCTTTTATCGTGGCCGGTGTAATCGTGTTGGCTTTGTTCTATTCAACTTCTACGCCCCCGTCCAGGGCCATTTTGGAACACCAGGCCCACCCTTAACGCAGCGTGCTCCCGGTTGCGTTGGCGGTATACCGCTTTTAATTTGATTTGACCTTACGTTTGATTTTTTCTGAACTGTTTGGTGCCTTTATGGGCAGTTTTTCCAATCCGCGTTGGTATTTTCATTGCCCCCAATTGCCGTGTTGGCGCTTTTATGCCGCTCCATTTTTGTCTGTTAGACCGTTTTCATTGATCCGAGTTCTTTTTCCAATGCAGGCTTGTTTTTCCATAGTACGCCAAAACCTGTTTTCATGTCTGTCGTTCCAAACCGCTTTTTTTCCGTTATTGTGGGCTGGTTTGTCCGGTTTTGGATTTTTTTTTGTAATGCGACCTGGGTTTCGTTTGGGTCCATTTGCCGGCCTTTCCTTTGTAGCCCCTTTGCTGCCTTTTCGGCCAATTAGGCGGCGGGACAATGGGGTGGTTTCCAGCCAACGCCTTTTGGCTTTTTTGCACTGGGTTTGGCGGCCTTGTCGCAGGGCCACTTGCCTTGTTTTTTCCTGTTTTCAAGAAGCACAATGGGGTTTATTTTGCTCTTTAGACGCATTTTGACCCGGTTTGGGCCGTTTTTTCAAGGGCCGTACTTTTCATGATTTTTTTGTCGATTAAATTCAAATCCGTTTTTTTCTATTTTTTAACCCATTTTACAAAAATATAGGCAGTTTTTTCCTATTTTTGGTTTTTTTGTGACGAACCTAGGGAAATCCGCGGCCGATTAACGGAACACTATTGCGTTACCTACTACCAAAATAGTATATTTTAGGTATTTATGTTTTCTCATTTTGATGAAACCACTACTGATCTTTTTACCTCTAAGCGTTGGTATCTTTGCTGTTGGTAGGTTTGATGTGATTTTCCGGTGAGTGTGTTTATGCTTGTTTTCACGACGATTTTTCTTAGCTCGATTGTGTTTGAAAAATAGAATTATCTCATTATGGTGGTTGATTATTATCGGAATTCTTCTCAAGTGGTGTAACGAAAATACTGGAATGTGTGGTTTTACGCCATTTTAGGGGCATTGTTTGTTTTGGCATGCCCGAGTGGCCCTAAAATGTTATTCAATATCTTTATGGTGTAACGTTGTACTGCTGTGTCTTAGTGGGTTTTGCTTTTCGAAGTTATTTTTTGTTATTGTAATGGTATTTCGTAGTTATTAAAATACCATGGTGGTGTTTTATTGATTAGTTCTTTTTTAGTGGGACTAATTGCCCTTATTGTGGGGTGCAACTGCATCGGTCTTGCCATTGTGCCGTAATTAGTCGTTTCGGGCCGGTTTGGAGGCCGTTTATTGTGCCTTCTAGTGCTTGGTGGTGATCTATTTCGGCTCAGGGCCTGTCCTCTGTTCTATTTTAGTAGAACTAACTAGGTCTTTTTCGGCCTTGAATGCTTTGTGGTGCATGGAAAACCACTTGAGCGAATTGGCGAATTCTTCGGCTTCGGCCTTGGTTTCGCCTTTTTCAGGTCCTGGCGTGCCCCGGCGGACGGTGCGCTCTTCCAGAAGTGATTGGATCGCTTTGTCCAAACTGAACCGGGTGCCGTGTTTTGCCTGCATTTTTCCAGCCAATTTTTGAAGCTGGTTGTACGTTTCTTCCTGCACGCGAATAAGCTTTGTCATGGTTAGATTTAGTTAACTTTGTTTTAGTATTTAAGCTTTTTTACCTCTTATTTTTTTATTTTCAGGTTCCTTTTTAATACATTTATTTTGTAAATTTAGTTTTCATCTAACTTGTTTACTACGTTTGTATGTTTTAGTATATTTAGTTTATAAATTTAGTATACTGATTTGGTTTTGGTTTTCCAAATTTTTTCCACAATTTTTGCCATTTTTTATTTTTCCTGCCTATTTTTGGCCATTTTTCGTTATTTTAGCCTGAAAATGGCTCAAAATGTTCCTGCAAAGCGGTATTGGCCTCTTTCTGGGCTGGTTTTGACCATTTTTGGCGCAATCCGGCCTATTTACCCGGTTTTACCGTGTTTCTGGTTTTTTTAGGTCGTTTTTCCCGTTGATTTTCGGATTATTTGGAGGTTTCGGACTCCCTTGCTTCGATGCTGGCTGGAAAAAACGTGTTTTTGATCAAAATCTGCCTATTTTGGCCCTTTTTGGAGCCTTTTTCCAGCTTTGAGCGGCGGTTTGGCGTTTTCCGTGCAGAACTTAGCCTATTTGGAGCGATTTTTACCCTTTGGAACTGAAAAAAAGTGATTTTTCGGTATTTTCTGCCTATTCTCGGCTTTTTTGGCGGTTTTTGCTGGAATTCGTGCCCGGTTCAGGCCGTTTTTCGTTGTTTTTAGGCTTTTTTGACTGTTTATTGTCCTAAAATTGGCTTTTAGGTTGTTTCTGCCCATTCTGGCTTTTTCAACGCCATTTTGGCGTGGTTTTTGAGGATCCATTTGCTTTTACGAGGCAAACTGGCCATTTACCAACGTCTTGGTGTTCGTTGCGGGGCTTTTTGCCTTTGCTGTCGGCTTTTCCTGCCCATTTCTTCCGGTTTTTGCCTCCAGGTCTATTTTTTGTGCCGCAAACCGGGTCATTTTTGCGTTTCCTGCCTATGTTTTTATTGATTTGATGGATGCGATTTTAACCCAAATGCCGGATATTTATAAAGGCTATTTAAAGGCGGGTGGGGTGGGGTTTAGGTTCAAATGGCTTTAAATTGCTGTTTGTGGCTCCTTGGAACTACTTTGCCGCTTTTTGTCGTGGGGGTTGTCATTGCTATTGCAAACCGCGTCCAACTTTTGGCGGTATACCGTGGATTAAAAGAGGGCGGGTCGGAGGGTTCCGACGTGGCGGAGGACTTGTCGGCGGCGGAGTTTTTCAAGGCTGGGCAGTCGCACGTTGTCTTGGAGGCTGACGGTGCTTTTCTTTTTGTTGGGTTTTGGCACGTGCATGGGCGTGTGCATGAGCGTTTCAGGTGCGTTCTGGTACATCCGTGCGGCCCGTTTGAGGTCCAGGAGGAAAAGCGCGTCGCCCAGGGGCACGAGCCAGTGGACCGGATAGTGGCTGGATAGGATGCTTTGCCGTTGGCCGGGGATCCGGATGGCGTCGAGCAATTGTTGTTCGAGGAGTTTTTCCTGATCGTGGCCGGCCAGGACGCGTTCGCGGTATTGGCGGCTGGCTTTTCCCTGTCGGCGTTGGAAGTGTTTTCTCATGTCGGTGATGTTGTTCTGCGTTTTGTATTCGGTGAAGAATTCGGTGGCCTGGTTCAGTGTCGGATGGGTGCCGGTGTAAAATACGATGGCCAATTTGCTGGCTTCGTCGGGAAGTTGTTGCTTGACGCGGCGCGCCTGGCCCGCGTTGGATGCTTGGGAGACATAGAACCGCCTCTCCAACGCTTCGTGCAGCGTCTGGATTTTTTTGCCTATCTTGGCAAGTCCGCTGGGTTCGACTTCGACCAGCCAGGTGGTGCGTTGCACGGGTTTTTTGACGGGCGTGGCCCCAGGTGTTTTGATGAGGAATCGTTGCCGGATGACCAAGTCGGTGGGGTAGCCGTATTTTTCGAGGGCGTGGCTGAACGGGATGTTGCGTTCCTTGGCGCTCCGGACGGATTCTTCTTGGTTCTTGAGGTAGCCGATGCGGTTTTCACCACGCCCGACGATTTCGAGGCGTTGGCCCCTGCGTCCCCGGGCGCGGATGAGTAGTTCTTGGAGGCGTCGGCGAATCGTCCAGCCTTTTTTGTGGATGGATGGCACGCGGTAGAGTGCTCTGTGGAGGATGGCGCCGTTGAGTAGGTTCAGGCAGGCGGCCTGGATTTCGCGGCTTCGTTCCAGTTGGGCACGCAGGCCGGCGGTTTCTGATGGCGTGGCTTTGCGCACTTCGTCTTTGAGTTTGCCTTCGGCGGTGCGTTCCGTGGCAAGGGTTTCCGCGGCGTTGAGGATGTATTCGCGGTCTTCGAATCGGGGTGAGATGTGGGGGCCGAGGGCGGTTTCTACGTCGGTCCATTGCAGCGGGGTTTGCGCTTCTTGGGCGGCGGCTTCGAGGCGCTGGCGGGCACTTAACAGGTGGGCTTGGATGTCTTCGAATTTGCCGGGTTGTTCGCGGATGCCCATATGGGTTGTTTTTCCGTTGAAGATAATATGCGTGGCGATGGCCCGTTTCCCGGGGGGGGGCTTGGGCGCCTTATTGGATTCCGGCAACGGTGCGTGCCGTTTATTTTGTTGGTTTGTCATCATCTGCGTCATGTCTTCCGACCCGTCCAGCGTGCTGCATCCGTCCGTGTTGGAGTTAGCGAAGCACAAGGGTTTTTCGAGCTTCACGCAGGTCCAGCGCGAGGCGTTTCCTCGCATTTTGGCAGGCAAGGATGTTTTGTTGATGGCGCCGACGGGTTTCGGAAAGACGGAGGCGGCCGTTCTGCCGATTTTGTCCAAATTGGCGGAGCGCAAGGAAGGTGGCGAGGTGTTGGACGGCGTGCAGGTGCTTTACATCACGCCTTTGCGGGCGTTGAATCGCGACATGCTTGAGCGGTTGTCGTTTTTCTGCAAGATGTTGAAGTTGCGTCTGGGCGTGCGGCATGGGGACACGACGGCGTATGAGCGGGTGAAGCAGAAAGAATTGCCGCCGCATGTTTTGATTACCACTCCGGAAAGCTTGGGGGCGCTTTTGGTGGCGGGCATGCGGGATTCGTTGAAAAACGTGTGTTTTGTCGTGGTGGATGAGGTGCATGAGTTGGCGTATTCCAAGCGGGGTGTGCAGTTGAGTCTGGCGTTGGCGCGGCTTTCGCTTCTGAGTAAGTTCCAGACGATTGGTCTGTCGGCGACGGTTGCGGAGCCTAGGGACGTGGCGGCTTTCTTGGGGCCGGGCGTCGAGGTGGTGGACGCGTCGGGTTTGCGGCAGATGCATTTGGAAGTCGTGCGGCCGAAGGAAGGTGCGGCGTTGGAGGGGTTGTCGCGGGAGTCGGCGGCGCGGCTGTCGGCGCTTTCGGATTTGGTCAAGAAACACCGCAAAACCCTGGTTTTCGTCAATACCCGTTTCATGGCCGAGGCGTTGGGAGCGTTGCTTCGGCCGTTGTTGGGGGAAGACTTTGCCGTGCACCACTCGTCGTTATCCAAGGACGCGCGTATGGAGTCGGAAACCGCGTTTAAGAAAGGCGAACTCAAGGCGTTGGTGTGCACGTCGTCGTTGGAGTTGGGCATGGACATCGGCGACGTGGATTTGGTGGTGCAAGTCGGTTCGCCCAGGCAAGTGACGCGGTTGATCCAGCGAGTGGGCCGCTCTGGCCACAAGCACCATTTGGTGCCCAAAGGCGTTGTGGTGGCGACGGATGACTTGGATCAAGTGGAAGCCGAGGTCTTGGTGGATTTGGCCAGTATGCGTCGGTTGGAGCCGCAGGTGTTGCGTTTGGGGTCGCTTGACGTGTTGGCGCATCAAATTACGGGTCTGGTGATGGATTTTGGCCGCATCCGGTTGCAGGGTGCGGTGGACGTGTTCAAAGCCCGTAGCTATTTGTACCGGGATTTGGATTTGCCTGTAGCCAAGGCGGTGGTGGACCAGGTAGCGTCGGAGGGTCTGGTGGCGTTTGACGGCGAGTTTATCGAGCCGAATGCCCGGACGCGGTTTTACTATTATGAGAATTTGAGCACGATTTCGGATTTGAAGAAGTTTTTCGTCAAGAACGCCGAGTCGAACAAGAACGTGGCGCTTTTAGACGAGGCGTTCGTGTCGAATTATTTGCAGGTAGGCGCGGCGTTTATCGCCCGGGGTCGCGCGTGGAAAGTCTTGAGCATGGATGAAGATGAAATCGTGGTTGAGCCGGGACGGGACGTTGAGGCGGCGATCCCGGATTGGGTGGGTGAAGAGATTCCGGTGGAAAAAGGTGTGGCCGCTTTGGTGGCAAAGAAAATCGCGGAAGAGGGTGGAAAAAACCAAACCGGTGATGGGAAGGAAAAAAACGAGGTCGTAGACGGGGTGTCGGCCGGTTCCAACGATTCCAAGCCCGGTGCAGGTAAGCCGCCTTCGGGTGGTTTGGCGTCGGTTGATTTTGCTTCCAGGCAAGCCGGTTTTTTTGTTCCTTTAGTAGGTGAGTTGGTTGTGGAGTGCCAAAAGAGCACAGTGGTCGTGCATGCGTTTTTAGGGCACAAGGTCAACGCGGCGTTGGCGCAACTGTTGTCGGCGGCGTTTTCAGCGCGGGGCAAATCCGTGCGCACGCGTTCCGGCGCGTACGGCGTGTTGTTGGAGTTTTCCAAGGTGGCTGAAAGCGATGCCGTCGTAGCGGCGTTGAACGCGTTGCGTGGTGTTTCAGTGCGTCCGTTGTTGGAAAAACAGTTGCCGGATTCGCCGATGTTCGCGTCGCGGTTCGTACACGTGGCCAAGCGCTTCGGTTTCCTGCGGAAAGACCGGGACTATGCGGCGGTGAGCGTCAAGCGCCTTGCGATGTTGATGAAGGATTCCGTCATCGGTAAGGAGGTGCTGGCCGAGTTGTTTTACGACAAGTTGGACGCCGATGGCTTGGACGAGGTGCTGCAAAACGTGTCGGTGCGGTCCGTATCGTTTGCGCATTGGTCGCCGTTGGCGAAAAGCGCTTTGGATGCCGGCGGGTTTTCGGAGTTGTACGCCGCGGCGGAGCCGACGGAGAAAGTCATCCAGACGTTTTCGGAAGACTTGATGCAAAAGCGCGTGGTGTTGCACTGCGATTTTTGTAAACAACGCTTTTCTCGCCAGCTTTCCGCGCTGAAAGAACCGCTTACGTGCATCCATTGCGATTCGCCGCGGTTGTTTCCGGAGGACTATTTGAAGAAGCCCGAGCAGGCGCGCGTGGCCGGATTGGTGTCCAGCTACGGCCGCAAAGCCGTTCTGGCGCTTTCCACGTATGGCGTTGGTCCGGAGGGCGCGTCGCGCGTCTTGAGCCGGTTGCAGAAAACGGATGCGGATTTGTGGTACGACTTGTTGCAGTCGCAAAAAGACTTCATCCGGACGAAGAGGTATTGGAAGGCGTAATCGCCCTATTCGCGTTTTTCGGTTTCTTGGATTCGGATGGCGTAGCCCACGTGTTGGTTGTTTTGATGCCAGGGCACTAAATCGGTTGCGACTCCTCTTTTTTTGCGGCTGCTGTGGTCTTCTGCTAGAAGCAAGTCCATGGATTGCCTGAGGCGTTGATCGGGCATCAAACCGCCGTGTTGGGCAGCGGCTTTGACTTTTCGGTTGTCGTGTCTTCCTTGGACAAACGGCACCCGCACTTCGATGTGGGACAATTGGCGCCGTTTGAAAAATGGGATTCCAAATAGAGTGAATGCGGGTTTGTCTTGCCAGTGTTCGTGCACGTCTGCTCCCCGGAACCCGCTCGATTCGAGGGATTTTTTGATGGCGTCGGCGGCGATTCTCATTTTTCGGTTTCCTCCGGTTTTGGAGTTTCCTTTTCGGGCCAGGATTCGACGAATTCGTAGTCGTCTTCGTTCGGCGGGGCGCGTTCTTCAAGCACCGGTTCGATGACGTTGAGGATTTTGGGCTTTTGGGCGGCCATGTCAGTTCCGGCTCGGCTTTTGGGTTATCTTGAAAGTACCCGTCCTGTTTTTTGGTCCGGCTTTAGCGTCGGTTTTTCCGATTTCCTTCGGGTGCGTGCCGAATTTTTCAACGGTGACCGGGGTTATCCCTTTTCGTTTTAGCTCCGTTTCGATATCATCCGCATTGGCCTGCGAGTTTCCATGATGCGTAATCCGGATGTACCCCCGATTACCCTTGATGGGCGGGTTCGGCAACTCCACTTCGATTCTTTGGTGGTCCTGGCGGTATTCTTCCAACCATCTTTGGATTTTTTCGCGTTTGTCCAACGTCGTGTTGGGTGTGATGGGTAAGTCCAACCGCACCGACCCGTCGGGCGTCCGTTGGGCGTGCGCGGAATCCCAATGCGCGGTTTCAATGTGTCCCCTGGCGACGAGTTGTTCGATAATGCCGAGAAGCTGGATCACCGCCGCACCACCCTTGGGCCTTTCGGCACGTGTTGTTGCAAGTCGGGGTGTTCTAAGTAGTAGCGGGCGGCGTCTTCGTTCAGCGGGCTTTGTGGATTGGGGTTTTGCAGTAGTTGGTAAAGCGCGTCAATGACGCTGACGAGGCTTTGACTTGCGGACCATTGGTTGATGAGTTGGATGCAGACGGCGCCGTCTTCCGCCCGTATGTTGGGATGGAATATGGGGGTGAGCCAGTACGCCATCAAGCCTCCGGGGTACGGGTAGTCGCGGTTGAGTTCGATGAGCACTGAGTGTTGCGTGCGGGTGTAGGGTTGACCGCCGTCCATGAATAATCCGGGTGCGTTGAGGCTGATGGTGTACTCCATCGAGTCGTCGGAGACCTCGAAGCGCATGCCGGCCGCTTGAAGTTCGTCGTGTTCGCTTTGGAGTCGGCGTTGGAAGATGGCGTCGGGCAATCGCATGGTCGTCGTGCCTCGGTTTTTCAGGTTGGCATTTAGAAAAAGGGGCCTTGGATTTAATGTGTTTTGCCTGTTCCACCGCCCGTGGGGTCCGGCATGAGTAAGAGCTTGTCGTTTTCGTTGATGCCGGCCTCGCCGATGGTGACGTCGGGCCCCAAGATGCGGTGGTCGGCCGTGGACAGGACGAATCGGTCTTTGAGCTTGAGGCTTTCGGACAGGACTTCCAGGATGGACGAGACGGTGAATGCCGGCTCGACGGCGACGACGATTTCCTTTCCGGACGTCGTGTGCGTGATGGTGATGTTATATTCGGACATAATGGATCGCTAATCGTTTTGCGGCGTGCGGTTAAAATCGTTTGGGTCCCCGGGCCAGTGACTGTCCTGCAACGCGCTTAGTTTTTTCCCTCGCGAAACGCTCTTTAATGTCGACGTGTTCGTTCTAGCCGTATGGAAAAACCCAAGATCGTGTCCATGAAAGACGCGTTGGACATGGCGGAAACCGAAAGCGAGGTCCCGGAGCTTCCGGGCTTGGACCGCTCGCGCGAGTCGTTGCCTCCGTCTCTACCGTATGCTCCGTTGCCTTCACCGTCATTGCCCGAATTCCCGACGGATTCGCCCGATTCGGAACACCCGCCGGAAGTGCCGCCCGAACGCGTCAGGCCTGCACTGCAAACCCCTATTGAAAACCCACAAACCCCGCCGCCGGCTGTCTCTTCGCCTGTCTTTTCACCGGTTGAGCCTTCTCAAACAGTGGTAGGTTCCTCAATGGTCGAAACCGGCGTTGAATCGCAAGTGGAGCCATCTTTTTCGCCTGACGCGCCAATGCCTTTGGTTGAGCCGGCCAAACCTCCGTCTGGCGCGCCGCCTTGGGTCGAACGGGAGGAACAAACGCCGACGGTGGTTGAACTGGCAGGGCCCGTGCCGGCGTATCCGGGCGTGGGCCGTCCTCGCATCCAGACGATTTCCCAAAAAACGGTTTCTGTCGAGCCCCTAACCCCAGTGACGGCGCCGACTCGCCCTACTGGGCATTGGACGCACCACCACGTACATCCCGTTCATGTACCGTCTGCCGTCCATTCCCATGAGAAGCACGCCGAGGGCCCGGATGGGGTTTCGGCTCCGTCAGGCAAGTTGTACGAGCGGCCGGAGTTGGATGCGGACCGCTTCGCCGAGGAAATGGCCAAAGCTTCGGATGCGACGCCGGTGCAGCGTGATGTGGTCAAAGAGTACCGCGATGCCGCGTCGCGCGACATGTTGCCGCCCAGCGTGCCTCCGCGTCCGTTGACGGCGGAAGAAGAGCGTGCGCGGGCGCGGATGTTAGCACAACAGATCCACCAGGAAAATCAACAGATGGGTTTCATGGGCAAAGTCAAGCGCATGCTGGGCATGCGTTGAGTTTGGCGTTTTGGCCGTTCAATCGACCTACGGCCATTTACGGGTTGTCGCCGTTTGGGTGTTGCCATGTTTGACGTGTACTTGTCTGCGACTGCGTTGGAGGCGGCGGAAGAGCACTTCCGAGCGGCGTCGTGGGACGGAAAAGAAGCCTTGGGGCTTTTGGTGGGCCGCGCGTTTGTGCACGAAGGCCGCAGTTATGCGGTGGCTGAAGAGTATGTGACGGCCGAAAACGAGGCGACGGCCGTAAGCGTCAAGTTTTCGCGCGAGGCGTTTTCCAAATTGTCCGAAAAACTGTCCGACGGAAAACAGGTGGTGGGTTGGGCGCACAGCCATCCTGATTTCGGTTGCTTTCTGTCGTCCACTGACATCGCGACTCAGGAAGCTTTTTTTACCGAAGCCTACCATTTTGCCATGGTGGTGGACCCGGTGCGTCGGGAAAAGCAGTGCTTCAAGGTACAAAACTCGCGGTACGTGCCGGTGAGTTTCGCGGTCATCCGCAAGAAAAAGTGAAACGCCATGCCTGAAGAAAATTTGAAACCCCAAAAAACCCTTTTGCCTTCCAAGCGCGGCCGCAAACCAAGTTCCGGCAAGAAATTCAAGGTGACGAAGTTCGACAAGGCGTTGGTCAAACTGATCCAATCCGGTGTGACGCTTTTTTCGGATTGGTGCCGAACGTTGGGCGTAGATGAGATACAGGCCCGCGTGCGCGTCCAGGCGTTGGTGGAAAAAGGGTATTTAGCGCCGGACGCGCAGTTGGTGGGCGTCTACCGGTTGGGCATAGAGGGCTACAACAAGTACGGCTCGCTAAAAATCAAGCCCGCTGCAAAAGAGACGGGGGTTGCTGCGTCACAAAAAACGGCGGCATCCGCGGTTCCGGCTTCTTCCACTTCGTCGTCTTTGCCTCCGGTTGCTTCTTTTCCTTCTCCTGCTTTGCCTTCTTCGTTGCCATCGCGGCCGGCGGTTCCAGCTCCTTTGCCTTTTGGTGGCCCGACCGAAACCATTCCCAAGGCGCGTTCGGGCATGGATTTGGCCGAGATGTTGGCGAAAGGCGCACCCGGCGGGCGTATGCTAAAGAAAGATGGTTCGATGTGCGAATTGTGCCGAGGCGTTTTCAAGGTGTCGCTCAAGGAGCCCAAGCTTGCCAAATTCGCGCATTGCGTGTGCGGCTCGGCGTACCATTCGGATTGCCACCAGAGCCTGATTGACGGCGGCGCGGGGTGCGTGCGGTGCGGGCGGAAACTGGCCACGGTGCTGGACCAGAATTCGCAAGACGCGTTGAAATTTCTCAAGGACGCGTTTGAATAAGCTTTACGCATTTTTTCTTGATTTTCAGCGTCAGCCGTGCACCGGGCATTTTTCGCGCTTGGGAACGTCGAAGACTTGCATTTGTTGCGTGAAGCCGTCGTAGTGCAGGTACTTTCCCGCCGTCGCGCCTTGGGTTTCGGCTTGCTTGTCGAACACGTATTTGAGCCACTCGTTGACTTGCATTCCCGCTATGATGGACGTGGTGGTGGCGATGGCCGGCGTCTTTGGATCGACTAAGTCCAGCACTTCGCCCACGCAACTGTACCGCTTCCAAAGCAGTTTGTAATCGGATTTGCTCATGCCGCATTCCAGGCACGCCGACGGTTTTTGCACCACTTGGACCTTGCCGAGAAAGCCGGTGGTGCCGCCGTCGAACATCGGACAATGGCCGTAGGCGTGGGCATTGACGTGGAGGCGCGCACCCAGGTTGTCCAAACAGCCGAACACGGCGGTGCTTTCCTGGAACACGGATTCCTCCAATTGGTCGACGTTGCGCGTGTCGGCGGTGACGCGGGTGTGCGGGTAATCGGTTTGGGCCTTGCGGGCGATGACATCGGCCTTGAACGCGTGCGCCTGCACGTCCGTTGGAGAAAAGAAAACACAACGGTTGAGATTCGCTTCGATCACGGTGTCGAAGTCAACGACGTGTACGCGGCCGACGCCCAGTTGGAACAAAAGCTTGCACACTTCATTGCCCAACGCGCCTGCGCCGACGACCAAGACGTTTTGCTTTTCAATCGCGCCTTGGTCCCATTTCTCGACGCGTTTTTGGCGGTCGAAACGGTCGGCATCGACGTTCACTGCCGTAGGGCTCGCGCCGTTGGGCTTTGGGGTCCGCTCGTTTTCTTGGGCATGTGACGTAGCGTCGGTAACGATGCGGGCGCGTTTTTCCATCACGCCTTTATTTTCTTCCATCCATTGCGTTCGTGCATGATCGTCCTTTTTTACTCTACGCAGGACCCAGCTGCCGTCCATGCAGCCAACGCCTTGCGCGACTTGAGGCCAAGCGTAAAAACCCAATTGCGGGGCTTTGACGCGTGGCGTTTTGATGGCGCTATGGGCAGCAGCGACGGCCACATGAAAAATGAGGGCCATGCCGCTTCCGCATCGTTTGATTTGGTGGAATTACCCTTCCGCGCCTTGTCATTTCAGGATGCCGATTTGTTCAACGCGGATTTGGCTGTTTTTTTGTCGCGTCACGCTGGGGCGTCGCGTCGGCCGTGCTTTACCTGTCATTTGACGGGCAACTTCGGCGAACCCATAGCGGATTTTGGCGGTCAGGCCTACACGTTGAGCAAAGCCTCGGCGCATTGGTTGAAGCGATTCTACCAGGCCCTGAATGCGCGGACCGGACGCGTTTCTTTGGAGGCGACGCATCACGGTCCCACCCTCAAGACGCCGACGCTCTTCGTGGAAACGGGCTCGGACGAGTCTGAGTGGATTGAGCCGGAGAACGGCAAGCTGTTGGCTGAAAGCGTGTTGGCCGCAATCGAGGGCCAGAATCCGGGCGGCAAGGCGTGTTTAGGTTTTGGCGGCACGCACTATTGTTCCGCTTTCGCGCCCTTGTTGGAGCAGGGTTGGGCCATGTCGCACGTGGCGTCTAAGCACTCGCTCGAATCGGTGACCAAAACGATGCTGCAGCAAGCGGTGGAAAAGACGGTCGAGCCGGTCGAGATGGTCTTCCTGGACAAAGGCGGCTTGCCTTCAACCAAGCGAAAGGAGTTGGAAAGTTGGTGCGTGGATTTGGCCTTGCCACTTGAACTGCTGTAGCGGTCAGAAGTCGCCGAGTTTTTTTTGGTTGAGTATCCGGCTTTTTTCCGTGTACTTCTGCCAAGGCTGTTTGAGCCGGCTCTTCAGTTCCGCCACCGCGTCGTTGAAATCATTGGTCTTGTACGGCGGAGCGGCAAATGCGTTAATCACGTTGTGGCGCACCTGCCAAACTCCCATTGGGACTATGTATTCCGGCGCCACTTCCCGGAACACGACGCAACGGGCCTGTTTTTTGAGCTTGTGCAACGCGTCCACCACGCCGTACCGTCCCGCGTAGTAGCCGCCGCCTTCCGTTTCCGCGTATTTGGTGCGTCCCCAAAACGGCTCGTACTCGTGCTCGATTTCTGCGGCTGATTCAAAGGATTCGAACTGTTCAAACTCCCACGCCCCCGGCATCAGCAGAATCTCGAAGTGGTTGTACAAGTAGTTGTTGGAATAGATGCGGTACTCGTTGATGGGTGCGTTTTGGCGGACCGTTTTGAGCAGCTGCTTTGTAATCATCTCATCGGTCGCCGTAATGCTCCACTTGGTGGGCACCAATTTGCGCACCTCGCCCAAGATGCCGGCGGACAGCAGTTTCTGGATGTAGTGGTAGTCGAATTGGTCCATCAATTCCGGCAACGCGTCGGCGACTTTCAGCTTTTCATCCACCAACGCGTCGACTTTTTTGGGAATGGATGGGTTTTCGGTGGTGCGGAAGCGCTTCAATAATCCTGAGGGTCCCAGCGGCGCGGTGTGCGCGGAAAATGACAAGCCAAACGACGGCGTTCGGAAGAACTCGGCTTCGACGTCGACGGGTTTTTGCGACGCGGCAATCAAGAACGCTTCATCCGCGGCGCGCTTGACGTTTTGGATGGAAAAACCGCGGGCCAAAAAAGCGCGCTGCCGCAATAATTCGGGATACGCCAAGCCGTACAAGTCCGTTGGCGCGTCCAATACGCCGTCTTCCAAGGCCAGCATCGGACCGGCACGCACCGAGGGGTAGCCGTACGAGCCTACGAACACGTTGGGCGGACTGGGGCCGAACGTGACGGCTTTCAGCTTGGGCCGCACCTGTTTTTCCAGCTCGCTCATCCACGTCCTGGATCGGATCCATTCGTAGACGGACTGTCCCTGCATACTCGTACTTCTTGCTGGCCCGGAATATAGCGTTTTTTCACGCATTTGGCTTTCCGACGCCATTGCCCGGTCTTTTACCAATCTCTTATAGGTCTCTTACAAGTCTTTTACCAGTCTTTTACGACTCCTTAAAGCTCTTTTACGCGTCATTTATGGGTTTTTACCGACTCATTTTTGTCCCTTATGAGACTAATACGGGAACTTGGGCCTTTTTATATCACTCTTTCCTCTCTTGTATCCGGTGCGCCCCTCGCGTACCGAATCTCTGTGGGTGGGTTAAGTTCGGGGAAAAGCGGTTCCAAAACCTTCGGGTTTCCGGACCGCTTTTTTCCGGTCTTTCAAAACCGCCCTTGCAAAACTGCCCTTGCAATATGGCGTTGGAAAAAAACCCGTGAAAAAATAAAACCTCGTCAAGACCGAACTCCAAACCAAAATCTGACCTTCAAAACAAAAACTTACCTTTCTCAAAAAGAACCCGCGTGAACTGTCATGGAAGTCTTTGAAGCGAAAACAAAATTGTTGCAGTCCTTGGGCTGGTTGGAAAACCCGTTCGTCAAGGACTTGCGCTTTTCCGAGAAAAGTTCGTTCATGAAGTTCTACTGCCCGTTCGAGTCCAACGAGATCCTCAAGCGCCTGGCGTTCGACGCCAAGGCTTGCCTGTTCTTGGGGCCGAAAGGGGTGGGCAAGACGTCGGCGACGTATTTCGTGGCGTACAACCTGCCGGAGACGGAATTCGAGCCGGTCATTTTCAAGGCGCCTCCGCAGAGCCTGGAGGAATTGGCCCAGCAAAGCGGCTATGCGCGACCCGGCGTATTGGACCGTTTGTTGAAGCAACCTTTTTCACGCCAAAAATTGGTGGATGCGCTCAAGAACCGGAGCAAGAAAGTCGTGTTCTTCATTGACGAGGCGCATTTGGAGAAGAACAAGGACATGTACATGGAGTTCAAGTACTTGTTGGACGACGTGCCGAATCTGCGTTTAGTCATTTCCGCGTTGTCCAAGGAAGGCTTTCCTGATTCCTTGTTGCATCTGGTTGGAGAGACGAACACCTTTTCGCGGAACCATTTTTCAGGTGCGGAAATGACGCGCATCATCTCGCACCGCGTTGCCGCGGTGGGTGGCTCGGGGCTCAAGCCGTTTCCGCAGGCGTATTTGAATTCGGTGTTGACGGAGCAAAACCTTTTGTCGCCTCGGTACGTGTTTGACGAGCTGAACGCGTTTTTGGCAGGTCTTGCTACCGGCGAGTCGACGTGGAAGGGTGCGGCCAAATACGCCGGCGACCCGCACGTGGAAGCCGCGGTCTTGGCATCGGAGCAGACGACGTCGCATGCCGCGTGGTGGCCGCAGTTGTCGCCGTCGCAGCAGTCCATCATGCAGTTCTTGATTTCTGGCGAGGGCGCGACGCTGCAGGAAATCATGAACGCGACGTCGTTGTCCATGAACACTTCGTTCAACGCCTTGTACCAACTGCGGGGCGACGATGACGCCGAGCGCAAACGCAAACCCGGCGTGCCGTTCCCGTTGGTGCAGGCCAAACCCGTGAAAGTCGGCGCGCGTAAGAAGAACGTGTACGTGGTGGTGAGCAAGGTGCGCAATTTGTTCACGACGCATTAAGTGTTTTTGGCCGGTTGGAAAAACTGGTTTCGGAAAGCGAAGGAAAAAATACGGGAACTGAAAGTCGGGAAAAACAAAAAAACGCGGGAAGAACGACGCAGAAAAGGAAAAAATTCAGGAAAAGAAAAATCGGGTAAATCAAAAACCGAAAAAATCAAGCGTGGCATTCAGAACCGGTTTCAGGGCGCTGGGGAGCGTTTCTGGAACGCGGTTTTTGATGCTTCGAAGTAGGTGGTGGGTAAAATGATGAAGACGTTGAAGCAGTTGATGGAAGAGCTTTCCGAAAGCCATGCGTCGTACAAGATTACGTCGCAGGACGGCCAGGTACGCCTCGCGGTGGATGGCTTGATGCACAGCCTCCGCAAGCCGTCGTTCGGCTTGGGTTCGATGTAGTTTTTTTTATTTTTTCCAGTGGATTTTTAGTTTTTGTTTCATTCGCAGTTTTTGCCGCACGGGGTTGGGAGCCCTCTGCGGTAATGCGGTTTTCGGTCGTTCCGTCAAAAACGTGCCGGGGAGAGGGGGAGTAATCATGTCGAAAGCTCGAGAATTGTCGTTGTTTGATTCGGATGCGCTTTTGCGTGCCGGGGGCGCGGACCGCGTGGGCGAAGACGCGTCGCGGAAGCTTGCGGAAGTGCTGGAAGACAGCGCCGCACGAATCGTGTTCCAAGCCAAGATTTTGGCAGGACACGCCGGGAGGAAGAGCATCACGCGCGAAGACATTTTGTTAGCCGCGCAGATATTTTGAACTTCCGGCTATCCGTTGGGTTCTTCAGTGTTAGCGTTTGCATGTCGATTGGCAATTATTGCGATTAACTCATCAATGCCGAAGCTCGCCGCCAGTTTTTCCTGGATGCTTGAACGCAATTTTTTGCGTCCAACTTCCACTTGGTTTTCTATTGTATTTACTGTGCAGCCGCGAACTTTCGCGATGTCTGGGTTTGTTACGCCCGCTGCTGAAAGAGCGGCCACCAGTTTTTCACCGGGGGCCAACTTTGCGAGTTGAAGTGCATTGGCGAGATAGTGATGATTTCCAGAAACCAATGCGTGGGTATGAAAATAGTTTAACGGCTCGAGTCCTGATTTCTCCACTGCATTGGCTTCATCAAGCCCCAACGTGTTTTGTAGAAGTTTCAACCGAATATTTCTAAGATGTGTCCCAATTGTAGTTACGTTAGCCTGGAGCTTCGAAGCAATCGTTCGCTTCTTTTCCCCTCTGAAAAGTAGTTCCGTAATCTCCATTTCCCTGGTCGTTAACCCTTCCATCATTTTCTTGCGGACGACGGTGTATCGCTCCCAACCTTGGCTGTCGATGGCAACCGGATGCGGCTCCATTCCTATTTTTTTGATTTCATTTTTAGCTTTGCGAATTGATGCTTGCACTTTGCCGGGTGTTATCTTCAATTTCATTCCCACTTGTTTCTGTGTGTTACTTTCTTGAATTCCGCGTACGACCGCTTTGTCCCTAGGGGTTAGCCGATTCCAAACTTTTTCAAGGGCTTCCGGATCAAATCGCTTCGTAAAACTCCTGTCCTCTTCAATCAGATGTTGGATGAACGGGGCCCGCAATAACTGCTCGTGAAATGGATGCATTATGATTACCTCAATTGCAGTTGTACTTCCACGATTTCTTTCGCCTTTTTGAGGAAGGTTTTGAGGTTTTCCGGCGTGTTCGGGAATGAGGCGCCCGCGGCAACAACGTGGCCCCCGCCGTAGCCTCCGACGGTTTCGGCCGATTTTTTCATCACTTCGCCTAAGTCAAGTCCTTTTTCGCACAGGTCCCTGTTGCCTCGTCCCGATGCTTTGAGCGCGCCATTTTCGTCCACGCTGAGCGCCAGGATGGGTTTGATGCGGGGGACGAGGCCGCTGGAAAAGTAGGCGCCGGCGACCACGCCAATGACGGTGTCCGCGATAATGCCCCGGCCGTCCAGCAAGTAAAACGGCCCGGCGTCAACCGTGCGGTCTTTGGCAAGTCCGATGCCGGCTCGGATGGCTTTGCGGTGCTCCAGTAGGAGAGCGCGGGCTGATTCGATGGCCGCTTGGTCGTGGAGGCAGGCGCCGATTCCCACTTCGGCGTGTCCGTGCCGGCCGCAGGCGTTCAAAAGCGTGGAAAATTCGTAGGCTTCGCGCATTTCCGAGCCGTCCGGTTCTTGTGGAAATAAATAGACGTCGCCGACCATGTCGCGGATGAGCCGCTCTTCCACGCCTTGTTCGTACGCGTAGCGGATGAGGGCTGAGGCCAGTTTTTTTCGCTCAAATACCGTCAAGTCGTAGTAGCACAAGGCTTTGGGATTTCCGGTCGCATCGGTGCGATGAGTCTCGATGCCTTCGTTTTTCAGGAAAATGGCGCAGGCTTTGTCGTTGCCGCTCAAGCCGGGCAAAAGCGGTTCGGTACAATAGGTGAGAAATTGGACTAAGGGGCGCGTGACTTTGCCGAAGAGGCGCAGGTCTTTTTGGCGGAGGACTTGGTTTTTTTCGGTGGCTTCGTTGAGCATGATTTTGTTGAGCGCGGAAAAGCCGTTTTTGTCCTGCATGTCGCCCACTGCGCCGACGATTCCAAGGACGGCGGAGACGCCGACGTGGCGGAAGGCGAAGTAGCACGTGGTGGCCGAGCAGGCGTCGGTGGCGCCTTGAAAGCCGAATTCGTGGCAGTTGATCATCGGCACGTCCGAGGGTTTGGACGGCGGGTGGTGATCAAGAATGACTTTGTGCGTGTTGGGTAACGCTTCGACCAGTTCAATCTGGCCTGCACCCAAATCCGTGATGACCAGGTCCTTGTCGTGCGGAATGAGCGAGACTGAGTCGTCGTCGAGTTTCTTGAGCATGAGCGTGGGCACGTCGCGGCTTGTGAGTAGGAAGGCTTGTTTGGCCAAGGCGCCGGAGGTCAGGCCGTCGCAGTCCAAGTGGTGGACTATGAGCGGGTTTGCAAACGAGAGAGCCAAGTCGCCGATTTTGCGGGCGTGCAGGAAAAAAGCGTCGTAGTCGGGCTTGCGTTCGGTTTTAGCGTGCTCGCTGGCAGGGTGTTGGCTTCGTTCTGGGCGTGTTTCGTTCACCGCTTTTGCGTCCTGGTTTTTTTGTTTTTCGAGGATATTGGCGTCGGCTTTTAATGTTGGCTTGGGCGTGTCATCTGGCTCCGAATTGAAGAGTGTTTTTTGCATTGGGTTTGTCGTGCCGTCCACCACCCTTAAATCTTGGCCTCGTTTAAGGGCTTCCGCCATGTCCCGCATTTCGCAACCCGCGTTCAAGCGCATCGCCGAAATGGCCTTGGGCGTTCTGTACGACTCGTTTCCCGTCCCCTTGAGCACGCGGCAGGTCTCCGAGCAATTGGTGCGGGACAACGAGTTCACTTTGAAGGTGTTGGCGTTCTTGGAAAGTCAGAAGCTGGCCGTGCGGGTGGAGCAAGGCAAAATGGGGCCGCTTCAAAGAGCCGTGCGGTGGAAGATCAGCCAGGCGGCAAAAGCAAGGATGGATGCGACGGGTTGATTAGCGGATTATTCTCCAGCCGCTCGCCGTTCCAGAAATTCAAGGAACATAGCGTGGAAAAATTCGTACGTGGCCCGTTCCGGCTTGTTGAGGCATCCTTTCCGTACCAGCTCTTGTACGTAGGGTGCGAGGTTTTTTCTATCCATTCGCGCCGCTTTGACGGCCTCGGTAAACTTGAATTTCTTTTTTCCGATTTTAAGCAATTGGTATGTGATCATCTTTGCTTTCGGCGAGACCGGTTGACTCGGAGCGATGTCTTGCCCATTCCCCGATTTCCGCTGATGCTCATGTTCATCGGAGAGCCATGGCTGGTCTGGAGGAGGTTTTGCTCGAATTGTTGCAGTTCGTCCGTCCTGCCCACGAATTGACCTGGCCTCGGAGGATTTTGGGGGTTGAACGGGTTGAATCGCATACTCGTTAAATAGTTAATGATGTTTGTATATTTATCTAAACATTACAAACTTTGTTTTTTTTTCTCCAACCGGTAGATTTGCTTGGCCGGATGCTGCTTTTGAGTTTGTAATGCTCATCGCAAGGGGGGATGGATGCGGCAAGTGAGCATCCCTCAAGCGCATGCCCGGATGTGCGTGCTTATTTTCGTCGCGTATACGTTTGCGTCCGCCGTAGGAGTACGAAGTCTTCCGTCGTCTTTTCAAAACCGATTTTTTTCAGCAATTCCGCGAATGTGCTGCGCGAGTCCTTGCTTTGAGGCCATTCATCGACTAGTTGTTTGAGGAAATATGTGATCATGAATTCGAGTTTTTTCCCGTCAAGCTCGAAAACCACCCACGTTGTCTTGAAACCCATGGGCTTGCCAGTCTGGATGATTTGGACCCGCTTGATTTTTGATAGGGCAATCTCGCCGTCCGGTTTCCACGTCAGCCGGTCTGCGTATAGCGCAAACGACGTGGGCCGGAGGTTTTCCCCTTGCCGTTGTTCCAAATATCGTAGGGCGGTCTTGGCCAACCAATACGCAAAGATGACTGCCATGACGGCATATAAGCCAGGTGCCCACGCGCCATACCGGCCGCTGGGAACCGACGTGATGAATCCGTAGATGCCGATGGCCATCATGAGTAGGTAGATGGCGCCTTCCACCATGTATCGCGTCGTGAGCGGCATGGGCGTTTGGGCATCTTCCGCTTGGAATAGTTTTCGGCTTTTCATATTTTGATTTCTTCTCCCAATGCCGGCACGTGGATGCGCGCGTTTTTGTGGATTTTGCCCAAGGCTTTGCCGAGGGATTCGGATTTGGCTTTCTCACCGTGCACGATGAAGATGTCTTTCAGGCCCTTGATAGATTTAGCGAAAGTCGTGAGGCCTTGGAAGTCGGCGTGTCCTGAAAACTTGGCTTCCTGCACCTGTATGTTGATGGGCACAAGCGTGTCGTCCAACTGGAGTTCTTTTTGGCCTTCCAATAGTTGCCGTCCGCGCGTGCCGGCGCCTTGGTAACCCGTGAAAACAATCGTGTTGCGTTCGTCGGGGCCGAGGTGTTTGATGTAGTGCAGGACGGGTCCGCCGTTGAGCATGCCCGACGTTGCCAAGATGATGGCTTTTTCTTGTTGCAGGACGTCGGAGCGGTCTTTCGTTTGCGGCACGCGGTAGTGCACGGATTTGAACGGGTCGTCTTCCGAACTCAAGATGCGGTGTTGGACTTCTTTTTTCAAAAAAAGCGCGTTGTGCCTGTAGATGCGTAAGACTTTGTTGACCATGCCGTCAAGATATATCGGCACGTCTTGCAGGAGGCCGGAGCGCATGTAGTTTTCCAACAGGAACAGGATTTCTTGTCCGCGTCCGATGGCAAACGTGGGAATCAAAATTTTTCCGCCGCGATCCAGCGTAGTTTGGATGATTTGGATGAGTTGGTTGGACGCGTCTTTCAAGCTAGGGTGGCGGTCCGCCGGATCGCCGTACGTGCTTTCGATGATGAGTGCGTCGGCCGAGTATCCCATCTGTGCCGCGTCTAAGAGACGGGTTTCGCGGTCGTTGATGTCGCCGCTGTAAAGGATTTTCCTGCCGTTCGCTTCCAGTTGAGTGACGGCCGAGCCTAAGATGTGGCCCGCGTTGGTCAACGTGACGCCGTCGAGGGGTTTTTCGTACTCCATCATTTTTGTTTTTTTCAACGCGTGCACGATGTCTTTTTGTTCGTAAGGCGATGCGGCTTGGTTGATGCGGAGGTAGTCGGCCAACAAGACTTGGCTCAAGTCGCGCGTGGGTTTGGTCATCAACGCGGGCGCGGTGCAGCCTTGTTTGTACAAGTAAGGCAGGTATCCGGAGTGGTCCAAATGCGCGTGGGACAGTATGACGCGGTCCAAATCCGCGATGTGGCGGTTTTCCAGCAGGGGGAATTGTTCCTCGTCGCCCGAGATTTTGATGCCGGCATCCAACAGAGTATTCTTGCCGCCGGGGCCTTCGTTGACCAAAAAACAGCTGCGGCCGACTTCGGAGGCGGCGCCCAAGAACTGGATGGAACCGATGATGCTCACCTTGTGGCGCTCCAAAGCCACGGTTTCCAGTTGGGCTTTGTTTTGGCCTTACTGGATTGTATGGCGTTGCAACGCTGATGATTGGTTTGTGCCGGAGCGGACTTTTAAATGGCGGTTTTGGCATTGACGTTTTTTTTTTGGGGGGGGTGCGTGTGTGTTGGCCATGGGTGGCGTTTGGTTTTTTCTCGTTTTTTTCGGCATGCGTCGTTTTTCGGACGCCTCCAAAACGGCTTTAACGGCGTTTTGCCACGGTTTTAGTGCCTATGGCGGAGCGGGATGTGACGGAGGCGTACTTGCGCATCATCGTGGGTCGGTATGCCGAGCACATCAACATGCATGAACAGCGCAGCATCGCCGAGTTGCGCGAGTTGGTCAGCGCGGGTCGGCCGTCGTTGGTCAAGTTGGCCGAGCAGCACGCAACGGTTGGATCCGCGTTTTCGTTCGTCTGTTCGTTGGACACGTTGCACGTGAGCCTGCCGGTGTCGTTCTGGCTGACCGTGGACGAGATGCTGCATTTGTCGGCGGGCGACCCGTTGGACAAGGCTCGGCTGTTGTGTGGTTTGCTTCGGCAGCAAAAAAGGCCGGCGTGGTTGCGCGTGGTGTTGTTGGAGTCGGGAATGCAGCATGCCGTGGTGTGGTTGGATGAGAAACCGGTGCGCGTGTTCGACCCGGTCCATTCGCTGGAGTGGTCGTCTGATTCGATTGATGCGGCCATGTCCCAATATCCGGGTCCGCACAAGATCCAAAAAAGCGTTTATGAATTTAGCCCAGATGAATATCGGGAATTAGGGTAAGGTAGCAATCCGTTTGACGGAAAACCGAGCTAACCTTGCGTTTCTTTGGCGTCCTTGTATGCGTCCCAGGCGAACGCGATTCCAAAAATCAATTCGCCTACGATGGATGTTGCTAGCACTTCGAGTTGAATTTCAGGCCGGAGCAAGGCGGAACCAATCAGCAAAAAAACCGCGGCTACAATCAATCCGGCGGAAAATGCCGCTCGTTTGGGTTTTCCGACGTACAGATAACCGAGGCCCGGGAGGAAAAAATTGAGTGCTCCGGCAATCCACGGGTTTTTGGGTTCGGCTTTTGTTTCTCTTTTGGCCGCCGTCATCCATTCCGCCTTTTAGACTTTTCCCAACTGCTTCAAGAACTTCTGGTGGATTTTCTTCGTCTGGGCGAGGTGCTGTTTCAAGGATTGTTTGCCTTGCAGGATTTTTTTGTGCACGTTGATCTGTTCGCGGATGTGCGTGTTCCACAAGTCGAGGAAGTGGTGGATGCGTTGTTCGGCTTTGCGGTCGCGGGCCGGCAACTTGGATGGTTTGGTTGCGGCTTTGCGGCGTTTGGGTTTTGGGCGTTTGGCCATGTCAGGCTTACGGTTGGCCTGTTTTTATAGTTTGGCGGATGCACTTGGGTAGCGTTTTGCAGCGGTCGGGGGAGCAGTTTAGCGGATTCGGCGGCACCTGTTTTGGAAGTGCGTAGGCCGGTTCTATCCGGTGGGGTGCCGTTGGTTTGGCTTCGGTGAAGTCAGGCTTCAACCTGACCGTCCGGTTGAAATACGCTTTTGGCCACAGGTTGCGTATGGCACTCTATCCATTCCTGCCAGGCGCGAAAAGCGCTTTAGCCGAGGGCTTGAACGACTCGGATTTGGCCGACGCCGTGGCGTACTTGAAGCACTCCGTGTCGGAGGGACCGCTGGCGGACGGCTGGTGGGCGGACGACGGCCGGCACGTCAAGATGTACGCGTTGTCCAAGGCCCTGCTGTCATGCGTGGGCGAGCACGTCAAACGCAAGTACGCTGTCCAGAAGTCCAAGGAGTATGTAGAACGGGCCAACGCATCGGCGCAGCAAAGCGAGTTGGCTTCGGTTTTTTTCCCGTCGTTTTGTTCTGATGATTCGGGGCTTTGGGTTTCGGTTTCTGATTACTTACTGTTGGGCCGCCATTTGGCCCGCATGGAAGTCCGCGGTGGAACGGTGAAGCTGACTGTGGCGGAGCTTAACTCGTTGTTGCAGGCGGCTGTCGAACTCAAGTTTTTGGAATTCAAAGCCCAGGACGTGCCGGATTTCATCCGTGAAGCAGCGCGCGCGTTGGATGAATTGCCGCCGGCGCAAAAGTCGTATGGCCGCAAGTTCCTGGATTTGGGCTGCATCCAGGCCGTGCGGGCAGGCGTTGGTGAAGGCAAGCGTTTCTACGGCGCCATGGGCTTGGCCATCGCGTCGCAGCGCGACGGGTTGCAAAAAGAACAGGCGCAGTCGGTGATGGATGATTATGTCAACCGTTGCAGCGGCACCAGGCCGTTCATGCCCACGGAGGGGCAAAGCGTGGTGAATTGGGTGTTTGGTCGGCAGATCGGTTTTTCGTGCAAGCGCATGATGGACGACGGCTTTGAAGGCGCGTATTGCACGACGTGTCCGTTGAATTGGAAAAAACGCATGAAGTGAGGGGCAATGGAAAGCAAAGAAATCGCTGGAAGGAAAAAGAACAAAGAACCAGAAGCAAAACGCGGTTCGGTGAATAAAACCGCGTCATCCTGTCTCGTTTTTTTTGTTTTCGCTTCTTTTTTTTTCCTTTGCGTGTCTTGTTTTCCTGTTTCGGTGTTCTGGTTTATGGGTTTTCTTCCTTCGAGTATGAAGGCTGTGTTGTTGGATGTCTCCGGCGTCCTTCGGGATAACCGCCAAGCCATGTGGAACAGCTATGCCCGTATCCTCAAACCGGCCGGCTTCGCTTTGGACGGTACTCTTCAGGCCGACGCGTGGGGGGCGTACCGCTTGCGGGGTCTTACGAAATACAATTTGGTGGAAAACTGCATCGAAGCTTTGTGGGCGTTGCAGCAAGAGGGCGTGGCCCTTTCCGATGCGTTGCGCCGGCCGGGTTTGATTGACGCTGCGGTGTCCCATCATCCGTTTGCCGCCAAAAAAGAGTGGGCACTCAAGGTCAAGGCCGATTTCCGTCGCACCGACGCGGCGTACTTGGATTCGGTCCCTCCCGTTTTGCATGCCAAGGCGGCGTTGCACCGATTGTCCGCAAAATATCGCTTGGCCGTGGTGTCCAATTCGGGCTCGTTATTCAATAAGGCGTGGCTGGATGCGCACGGGTTTTCACGCTTTTTCCGCGTTTTTGTCGCCGAGCAGGACGTTTCGCGCAAAAAACCTTTTCCGGACGGCATTTTGTTGGCGAGCCTGCGGCTTTTTGTGCGACCGCAACAGTGCTATTACGTGGGCGACGCGCAGTCGGACATGTTTGCCGCAATGGCCGCACAGGCGGTGCCGGTGGGCGTTTTGAGCGGAACGGGGACGCGCGAGCAGTTGGAGCAAGCGGGCGCCGATTTTGTGTTTGACGATTTATGGGAGGCGTCGCAGCGCTTATGAACGACAAGGAACTCCGCGTGGTCCAATCCCATTTCCGGACGTTCTACCAGCGGCGCATGCCGTCGGTTCCGGCCTTGTCGCAGCGCGAATTGGGTTTTGGTTGGCGCAAGAAAGTCGATTTCCGCCACAAGGCGTTTGCGTCGCAGCGGGATTTCGAGCGGTTCGTGCTGCAGGACGTGCCGCTGTACATGTCGGCGTCCACCGCGTACTACCGTTTTCCGGACAAGCAACCTATGTTGCAGAAAGAATTCAGCGGTGCGGATTTGGTCTTCGACTTGGACACGGCCCGAAGCTTGGACCACGACCACAAACCCTTGTTGTGCATGGGTTGTTTGGACGACGTTCACCAACAGGCGTTGCGCATCCTCGATTTTTTGACGGACGACTTTGGTTTGCAGGGCCTTTTGGTGTTCTCCGGGCAAAAGGGTTTTCACATCCACGTCCGAAGCGAGGCGGTGTGGGACCTATCGAAGGAGGCCCGCCGGCAGATGGCTGAATATGTGGCTGCTGAAGGGCTCGAGGCGGAGGCTTTTTTCCAAAAATCCGCTGATTATTCCGATTCGTCCGAGCGCAACGTGGGCGTTTTGCAGGGACCTTCGGCGCAGTCCGGCGGGTGGGCCGGCAAAGTGTATTCGGTCATGAAAAACGCCATCGAGAAAAGCGATGCGGCTTCTTTGAAGGCTTTCGGCGTGTCCAAGAAGCACCGCGACGACATCGCGGCCCGGCCGGCCGAATTGTTGGCGCAGTTGCGGCAAGGCCGTTGGTCGGCGTTTTGCCTAAAGCCCGACGTGGAGGCTTTGATTTCGGCGGTCAAAGTTGTGCAAACCGATAAGGCCGTTACGTTCGACTTGCACCGGTTGTTGCGGATTCCTGAGAGCCTGCATGGCGGCACGGGGTTTGTCGCCAAGACCTTGCCCAAACCGGATTCGTTCAAGCTGGAAGATGTCATCGTGTTCGACGTGCGTGAAAAAATGACGGTGATTCCGCGCGTTCCGATCCAACTTGGCTTTTTGGGCGAAAAATACGACTTGCCCAAGGCCCGCTTCGCCGAAGTGCCTTTGCCTCTGGGCATCTATCTGGTGTGCCAGGAAAAGGCGTTCGTGCCCTGATTATACTTTTTGGTATAATACTTTTAGGTATAGCGCGGAGATGTTCTTTTCCACAACCCCTTTAAGTCGGCTTTTTCCAAAGAATCGCACACATCCGTTGGTCCTACATTCGGATTATTGAGGTCGTTGATTCCCATGCGCATCTTGGAACTGCATTGCGATTACGTCAAAGTCAAGCCCCGTCAGAAAGCCCTCAAGACTGTTGCCGACTTGTCGGACGATGAGAAGAACGGCCTTTCCATGGAAAACGTGTTGGTCGTGTTTTCCTCGTTCGAACCCGGCGACGATGCCAAGATGCTGGACCAAGCCGTCGAGGCGGTGAAGAAAAACTTTAACGAAGTCAAAGCCGCCACCGTATTGGTCTATCCGTATGCCCATTTGAGTTCCACTTTGGCCAAGCCGGTTGTGGCGGTCAATTTGTTGGACTCGTTTTTGGAAAAAGTCCGTACCTTCTGCCCAACCGCCCAAAAATCGCCTTTTGGTTACTACAAGGAATTCGAGCTGAAGTGCAAGGGCCATCCGTTGGCCGAATTGAGCAAGACGTTTGCAGCGGCATCCGCTTTGGGTGCTTCGAGTGCAGTTGCGGCCACTGCGGGTGGCGCGGCGTTGGAACGAAAAGTCGCCGAGTTGGGCGGGACGGGCGCGGGGTTGTTTTCGGCTCCGGCGGTTTTCGTGGATTATGGTGCGGCAACGACCAAAAATGTCAAGCCTTCTCACTCGTTGGAGGCGCAGCGCAACACGGCGGCAGTGTTGTTGGCGCACGCCGTCAAACTCGAGTTGGGAGGAGCCGCACTGTGCGGTTTCGGCAAGGACAACGAGGTTTACGTTGATTTTGACGTCAAGCCCGTGAACGCCGAGACGCTCAAGGCACTGGAGAACCGGATGGACCAGTTGCGTTCGAACGATTTCGTTGTCAAGGTACATGCGTTGGACAAAAAAGCCGCAGCCCGGCATTTGTCCGATTTGCAGAAAGAGGCGTTGGCTGAAACAACGGCGGAAAAAGTGTTGTTGGCTGAACTGGACGGCGCGTGGTACTGGTTGCCCGGACCGTTTTGTTCTAAATTCGGCGAAGTGCCGGCTTTTGCGTTGACGCGCTTTGGTGGTTCGTATTGGAAGAACAACGCGCAAAACAAGGCGTTGCAGCGCATCCACGTCGTGGCGTTCGGCTCGCCCAATGAAAAAGCCGCGTTTTTGGAGTTGCAAAAGCAAGCCGAAGCGCGGGACCATCGCGTGTTGGGCAAGCAGTTGGATCTTTTCAGCATCCACGAGGAAGGCGTGGGGTTCATCTTTTGGCATCCGAATGGAATGGTCCTTTACAAGGAGTTGGAAAAACTGTTACGCGAGCAGTATGAACGGCGGGACTATTCCGAAATCAAGACGCCCTTGCTTTTGAATGAAGACCTCTGGCACCGCTCCGGACACTGGGATCACTATCGAGAAAGCATGTATTTCACGCAGATTGACGGCGTTGCCCATGCGGTCAAGCCCATGAACTGTCCGGGTTCCATCCTGGTGTACAAGACGCGGCCGCGCTCTTACCGGGAATTGCCGCTGCGGTTGGCAGAAAACGGCGTGGACCACCGTCATGAATTGTCCGGCGTGTTGTCCGGATTGTTCCGGGTGCGGGCGTTCACCCAGGACGATGCTCACCTGTATGTGACGGACGGGCAAATACTGGATGAAGTGACGCGCTTCATCGAATTTTTGGATTTCATGTACTCCACCTTCGGTTTTTCGTACGAAATCGCGTTGTCTACGCGGCCGGAAAAAGCCATGGGTGATTTGAAGCTCTGGGAAAAGGCGGAAGCGGCGCTCAAAGAGGCGTTGCGTGTGAACCGCAAAGACTTCGTGCTCAACGAGGGCGACGGCGCGTTTTACGGGCCCAAAATCGACTTCAAAATCAAGGATGCGTTGGGCCGGCAGTGGCAATGCGGCACGATCCAGCTGGACTTCCAGATGCCGGAGCGCTTCGACTTGCATTACGAAGGTTCGGACGGCAAGCGCCACCGACCCGTTTTGCTTCACCGCGTGATTTACGGCTCGTTTGAGCGCTTCATCGGCATATTGATTGAGCACTTTGCTGGCGCGTTTCCCACGTGGCTGGCTCCGGTCCAAGTCACTGTCTTGCCGTTGACGGATAACGAGAACGATTACGCCGAAAAAGTCGCAGCGCAATTGAAGGCCGCTGGAGTACGTGTAAAAACGGACGTGCGTTCCGGCAAACTGGAGGGCAAGATCCGCGACGCGCAGTTGCAAAAGATTCCCTACATGCTCGTGGTGGGCCAAAAAGAGCGCGAGGCAAAGACCGTGTCGGTCCGCCGTCGTGACGGTTCGGTCAAGCACGGCGTGACGCTTGCGGCGTTCGAAAAAGCGTTGCTTGCGGAAATCCGGGAGCGACGGTTGTATGGACCTTAGGCAGCTGCAACGGAAGGTCCGCACCATCCGGGCCCGTACCGGCCAATTGCTAAACGTCCTTGACGTGGGCCGCAAGCGCGATCCTGCTATTTTGTTCATCCACGGTTTTGGTGGTTGTTGGCAGGGTTGGGAGTCGCAAATCGATTTTTTCCGCAAAAAAGGTTATCGAGTGATTGCCCCGGACCTCAATGGCCATGGGGGCACCGCCTATCTTCCCCACGAAACGGTGCTCAACTATGCGGAAGACCTCTTTGACGTCTTGGGCCGTCTGGGTGTCCAAGGCCCTGTTCACGTCGTGGCCCATTCGTACGGAGGGCCCGTGGCGTTGACCATGGCGCAAGTCCGGCCGAAGAAAGTCTTGTCCATGTCGTTCATCAACAGTTTTTCCAAGCACCCGTTTCTGCTCAAGTGGGTGGCACGCGCCGGTTCCGTTATCTATCGGTTGGGTGAAGGCCGCTTTTCGAGGCAGAAGTTGACGGACCAGGCCCAGGTGGTGGAATCCGTTAAGGACCTCAAGTTTCAGGCGCCGGGCCGGCCTCGTTATTATGATGTTCCGCGCGCGTCCGAAGAGACGAATAGGCAACGTGGAATGGCGCGGCGCGTCATCGATTACATCCTCAGTCATCACACCTATGTGGATGCCGATCTTCAGAAACGGGATTCTGAAACCTTTCCGGAGGCGTCCGCCGACGGCATGATTGATTTCTTTAACTCGGCACGAAATTTCCATATGGATCATGTGCTGCCGCATCCGGCGCTGGCTATCCATAGCCGGGCCGATCGCGTCATTCCGTACTTCTCCAGCCGGATGCAGTTGGCATGGTCGTTTCAACCGCATGCCAAGTGGGAGCGCATTCGTTCGTTCAGCCACGTCCCCCACCGCGAATTTCCTGAACGTGTGAACAAATTGATCCTGGAACACGTTCGCTCGGCTTCCGCCGGGCCTTAAATAACCACTTCGCCCTGATTTTTCTTATATGGTCTTTTTCGAAGCCATCCTGGTCGTGCTGGGCCTCGTGTTGTTCGAGACGGTGTCCAGCGTGGATAACGCGGTCATCAATGCCGAAGTATTGTCCAAGATGAGTGCAAAAGCCCGCCGTTGGTTCCTCCTATGGGGGTTGCTGATTGCCGTCTTTTTGTTGCGGGGTTTGTTGCCTTGGATGATCGTGTGGGCGGCAAATCCCAAATTGGGCCCCGTCGAGGCGTTGATGTCGACGTTGTCGTCCGACCCGGCCGTCGTCGCGTCGGTCGAAGCGTCCGCGCCAATCCTGCTTGTGGGCGGCGGCATCTTCCTGGTTTTTCTGTTCTTCCACTGGTTGTTTTTGGAGCCAAAAAACTTCGGCTTGTACGGGGAGAAGTTCTTCCAGCGCCAAGGCGTGTGGTTCTATGCCGTGGTGTCCATCCTGCTGGCGGTCGTGACGTGGTACTCGCTGCAGATCAACCCCATCATGGCCTTCAGCGCTGTGGTGGGCTCGACGGTGTTTTTCATCACGCACGGCTTCAAGCAGAATGCTGAGGAGAAGGAACGGGAGTTGCTGGCCGAAGGCGGCAAGGGTGGCACGCACACGCCCGCGTCGGATTTGAGCAAGCTTTTGTATTTGGAGGCCATCGACGCGTCGTTTTCCATCGACGGCGTCATCGGCGCGTTTGCCTTCACGTTGTCGGTGCCGTTGATCTTGTTCGGCAACGGCATCGGCGCTTTTGTTGTCAGGGAGATGACGATTCGCAACATCGAGAACGTCAAGAAGTACCGTTACCTCAAGAACGGCGCGATGTACTCGGTTTTCTTCCTGGGCGCAATCATGCTGGCCGATGCGTTCGGCATCCACATCCCGGCGTGGTTCTCACCCGTCATCACGTTCTTCGTCATCGGCTGGTTCTTCTGGAAGTCGCACCGGGAGTTGAAGACGGGAACGCCAGCTTGAGTCGTTGTCATCTTCGCTTTTCGGCTGACGCTTAAGATGACGTGGCAACCGGTTCTTTTTATTCACTTGACCAAATAGCTAAGCTCATGGTCCCCCGTATCATCACAAAAAGCGGAAAGCTCCGACGGGCGCCCGTTACCCCTCAAATTCCGATAGGTCTTCGGTTCAAGCTGGGTAAACGCGTGCATGCGGAAGTAGTGGGTTTGTTGCGCGACGGTAACGTCATGGCCCGCGTGTCGGAGAACCATCCCTCCAAGCCATCGAAGAAGCAATTGGAAATCGCTGCGGCTTCCGCTTTCAAGTCCGCTCAGGTTGTCCAGCGAGTGCAGGCGCTTTATCGGTTGGCGGAAAAGCGGCGTGAAGCAGATGGATATTGGAGCGGCTTTTCACCACAGGAACATGATGAGTTGAGACAATTGCATGCCGAACAAGATGCGGCGTTCAGTGATTCCCGGCTTCCCGTTCCACGGACGGTACGCCTGACGCGCTTGGTGAAACTGGACCCGGCATTGGTGTAAGTGATTGGCTCTGCGACGGCGAAAGTGTTTCGACCGGTTCCGGCTATACAGCGACGGCAACAGCGCCTGCTTACTTTGGTTGAGCAGTACCAAAATAGTCCTATGAATCCCAAACGTATTCTGAGGCTTTTGCGTTCCCGTGGTTTGAACGTGCCGAATTTCAGCGCGGCCAGACGTCGTGCCAGGAACATCCAGAATCGCCGCCGCAAGTGACTCGGTGGCGATTGTTTTTCAGCTTTTCCGGCATTTGTCCAGCGCGGCTTTGACTTCTTCCATCCCTTTTTTAGCCGCTGCGGCGTCCGGCGCTTCCACGTTGATGCGCACTTTGGGTTCCGTCTGGGAGGTGCGCACTAAGAGGGCGTAATCGCCCAAATCGGCCTTGACGCCGTCGATGTCTTGCACGTTTTGGCTGCCGGCTTTCTGTTCGGCCCACGCTTTGAGTTGCATGAAGTCGACTTGGAAATGCACCTCGTCTTTGAGCGAAACCGCCTTGAATTGCCTGGTGAATTCGACCAGCGCGCCTGCTTTCGTGCCGGAGAGCAGGGCTGCGGTAAAGATGCCGTCGGAATCCGGCATGTGCTGCTTGACCGAGTAGTGGCCGGAGCGTTCGGCGGCAAATGTCGCGCCTTTTTCAATCATGGCTTTGACGACGTGCACGTCCCCCACCGGTGTGTAAGCGGTTTGGAATCCTTGGTCCTGTAAGAAGCGGAAGACTTCGGCCTGCGTGTCCAAGGTGATGAAAATATTGCTTTTTTTTGGCATGTGTTCGGACGCGATGAATGCGGTGAGGATTCCGCCGTCGATGATGGTGCCTTGGTCCACGGCCACGGCGCGGTCGGCGTCTCCGTCAAACGCGAAGCCGATTTTGTTTTGTTTTTTGGTTTCCGCTTGCAGGGTGTCAAGCGTGCCGTCTTTGGGTTCGGGCGCGTGCTGCAGAAACGAGGGGTCGGGTGTGTCAAAGAGCCGGTTGGAAAAAGCGTCTGAAAGCGCGCAGGCCGCACCGCCGGCCAGGTCGAAAATCGCGTCGTGGATTTCCGGCAGCGCGTTGAAGTAGTTTTGCTTGATGGTGGGGTCGATGGGAGGTGACGGTTTGTTTTCGATTTTTTCCGGGGCTTTCGCAAAGTCGTACCATTGCTTCAATTGTTGTAATTCGTTTTCGAAAAAGCAGCGTTGGTGTTTCTTGAATTTGACGCCGTTGTATCCGGCGGGGTTGTGCGAGGCGGTGAACGAGACGGCCCATCCGGTTTTGGAACTGAATGCAAGGGCCGGAGAGGGGAGGTGGCCGGCAAAGCGGATTTGGCCGCCAAAACCTTGAATGAATGCAGATGCCAGGGAGTCGTTGTGTTCGCGGTAGTCCATGCCCAACACGATGGGGCGTTTGAACGCGTTGCACGCGAGGCCGAGGCGGAAACAGTTGGCTTCTGTGGCTTCCACGCCGTAGCGGCCGCGGCAGTCGTAGGTTTTGAAGAAAGAGGATTCGGACGTTGGCTGGCCTTTTTCTTTTTTTCCCAAGTGGTTTGTGGCATTTTTCAAATCGGTTTTTGGATGGCACGTGTCCGGTTTTTGATGGTTTTGGGCTTTCATTCAATCGCCTTTGCCGATGCCATCCGTCTGTTTGCCGTTATTGCCGAAGTCGCCTTTGAAAATTGTTTCGTTGTCTAAATTGTGTTTTACCTGGACTCCGGGATAGATTTTGCAGTTGTGTCCGATGAGCACGCCGCAGTTGATGCTGCAATTCACGCCGATTTTGGTTCCGGAGCCGATGGCGGTGCCGAGTTTGCGGCGGCCGGAATCCACGACGCCTTCCTTGAAGCGGACTTGGACGGGTCCGTTGTCGAAGCGGAGGTTGGCGATCATGGTTCCGGCGCCCAAGTTGACGTCTTCGCAGAGCACGGAGTCGCCGATGTAGGAAAAGTGGGGCACGTTTGCGCCGTTCATTACCACGCTGTTTTTGATTTCGCACGTGCCGACGTGGCAGTTGTTCTCGATGACGGAGCCGCGGCGGATGAACGCGTTGGGGCCGATGAGGCAGTCCTCGCCGATGTAGGCGGGGCCTTCGATGCGCGAGCCGGCCTTGATGATCGAGCCTTTACCCAAAAAAAGTTTGCCTTCCAAGATGGCGCCATTTTCGATCGTGCCTTCGTGTTTTTCGTCCATGAGGTTTTCCAACGCGTGGATGTTGAGGTCGAGGTGGTCCCAGAAGTACGTCACTTCGGTGCGGAAGCCGTCAAACGCGTGGGCGTATAGTTCGTGTTCGCGGCAGAATGTGTTGAGCGCGTCGGTCAGTTCGTATTCGCCGCGGGCGGACGGGGTTACTTTTTCGAGGTACGAGAAAAACGCTTCCGGTAAGTAGTAGTTGCCTAAGGCGACGAGGCCGCTTTGCAGTCGTTTGGGTTTTTCTTCGAAGGATTTGATGCGGCCGTTTTCGTGGTGGATGAGACCGAATGGACGTGCGTCGTCGACGTTTTTGGCCATTCCGATCCATTGATCGGGTTTTTGTTGTATGCATTGGACGAATTCCCGGTAGAGGCGGGGTTCGGCGAAGCTGTCGCCGTTAATGGTGAAAAAGGGCCCGTTGACGCGGCCCTTAGCTTGCAGCAAGGCGTGGGCTGTGCCTTTTTGTTCGGCTTGTTCCACGAATTCCAGTTGGTTTGCGTATGGTTTTTTAGAAAAATACTCGGTAACGAGTTCTTTTTTGTAGCCGACGACGATGACCACTTTTTGGCTGTGGGGTAAGACCGCGTCCAGCACCCATTCAATCAATGGCTTTCCAAGGACGCGGATCATGCATTTGGGCAGGGCTTCGCCGACGGGCCATAAGCGTCGTCCGCGGCCGGCGGCCAGGATGACGGCGGCGGGTTTATTTCCGTTTTGGTTGGCGGGTTTGACGTGGGGTTGGGCGTTGGCGGGATTCGCAAGGATTGTAGGTGTCGTGATGTTGCGTTGGATGGATGCGGTTTTGAGGTTTGCTTTAGGCATTGTACATTTTCACCAGGATGTCGTCGAGTTGGGCGACTTTGTCCGCTTGCACGTCCGCGTTCCAGGGCCGCTGGATCAAGATGGTGCGCACGCCGGCGGCCTTTCCCGCGTCGACGTCGATTTGCGTGTCGCCGACGTACAATGCGTTTTGTGCGGCCACGCCCGTGAGCTCAAGTGCGCGTCGCAGCGGTTCGGCGTCGGGTTTGGGTTTGTGCACGTCTTCCCAGGTGACCACGGCGTCCATGCCGCTATAGCCGATGAGTTTGAGCGAGGCGACGGATTGGGATTTGGATTGGTTGGTGACGATTGCTTTCTTGACGCGCCGGGCTTGGAGCTGGTAGAGCAATTCCTTGGCTCCTGGTGCGATCTTCGCGAATACCGGCAAGTAGGTTTCGGCGTAGTGCTGTTCACACCAGCGCGCGGCATCCTGGATGCGCTCTTCCGCCATGTGCGGCGCCAAGGCGCGGATCCATTCTTCGTCCGTCTTGCCGCTGTGCTTAAGGATGTCTTGCGGGGCTTTGGGTTCGAGGCCGAATTCGCGGCCCATGTCCTGGTACAAGTTGAGCAAGGCGTCGCGGGAGTCTAGCAGGACGCCGTCGATGTCCAATAATACGGCTTGGGTGGTCATGAGGTGGATTCAGTTCCGGGATGGACGATGGGAGCTTTCTTGACGAATACTGCGTTTTTTAGGGTTTGTTTTTTTTCATTTGTTGTTCTTTTTTTTTTGCGTTTTCGCGTTAACGAACTGTTACAGATTTCGCGAGGTTTCGGGGCCTGTCGACGTCGTGGCCCCGCAATACGGCGGCATGGTAGGCCAATAACTGAAACGGCAGTACGCTGACGAGCGGGTAGAACAAATCGGGCACTTTCGGCAGTCGGAGGAAGTTGTCGTACGCTTCGTTTTTTTCATCGGATACGCCGACGATGTAGGCCCCGCGGGCCTTGGTTTCCAAGCCGTTGGACAGCGTGTCGGAAAACGTGTAGTCGTGGGGGTTGATCAGGACCACTGGCGTGCCTTTTTCAATCAGGGCCAAAGTCCCGTGTTTCAATTCGCCTGCGGGCATGCCTTCAGCGTGGATGTAAGAGATTTCCTTTAGTTTGAGCGCGCCTTCCAAGGCGACGGGAAAATTGACGCCACGGCCGATGAAGTAGATGTGTTCATGTTCTTTCCATAAGTGCGCCAGTTCATTTGCTCGTTTATCCCAAAAGGGCAACGATTCTGCTGCGTGTTGCGCAACCAATTGCAGTGCGCTGAGGCCTTCCTCGGTTTTTTCGGCCAAGGCGTGCGCCACCAAGTAAAGGACGACCAGCTGCGCGGTGAAGGCCTTGGTGGAGGCGACGGCGATTTCGGGGCCGCAGTTCAGCGTGAGGCTCACGTCGGATTCGCGGTCGATGGACGAGCCGACGACGTTGACGATGGACGCCACCTTTGCCCCTTTGGCTTTGGCTTTTTTCAGGCCCACCAGCACGTCGGCTGTCTCCCCGCTTTGGGAAACGGCGATAATGAGCGTGTCGGGCGTGCATTGGTCGGCAAAGTAGGCGAATTCCGAGGCGATGTACACTTCCGCGCTTTTGCCGGACAACCGGTTCATAGCGTATCGGCCTATGAGGGCGGCATGGCGGGACGTTCCGCAGGCGACGAACTTGACGTCGCGTGAATCGCGTATGAGTTGCACGAATTTTTCTAGTTTGGCCGGGTCCTGGCGCATCGCGTTCTGGATGGAGGCGGGCTGTTCGAGAATTTCTTTGATCATGAAATGAGGGTGGCCTTCTTTTCCCGCCTGCTCAGCTGTCCATTGCAGGGTCCGCGGTTTCTTGTCAAGCTTCTTACCGGTACGCACGTTCTGGAACGTGACGTCTCCCGGCGTGATTACGGCCATTTCGTGGTCTTCAAGGTATATCGCCTGGGCGGTGTGTTCCAAGAATGGCATGACGTCGGACGCGGCGTAGATGGCATCGGTGCCGATGCCGATGACCAGCGGGCTTTCACAACGCAGTGCGACCATTTTGTGCGGCTCGTCCACGTTGACGACCAAAAGCGCGAAGCTGCCGTGGAGTTTTTGCGCGACGTGCGCCACGCGGGCTTCGATGGGGCCGGAGCTTTCTTCCAGCAGGTGTGCAATCAGTTCGGTATCCGTCTGCGATGTGAGGCGGTGGCCACGTGTTTGCAGTTCCCGCCGCAATTCCTGGAAATTCTCGATAATCCCGTTGTGCACGATGGCGATTTTGCCGGTGCAATCGGTGTGCGGGTGGGCGTTTTGGTCCGTTACGCTACCATGGGTCGCCCATCTTGAATGACTCAGACAAATCGTACCCGGTACGAGGCTCAGGCCATGTTTTTTTTCAACATCGTCGATTTTCCCGATTCCTTTACGAACGTGTAGTTGGCCGTTGTGAATGGATGCCACTCCACACGAATCATACCCGCGGTACTCCAGTTTCTTCAATCCTTCCAACAAAACGGGTCCGGCCGGTTGGTGTCCGACGACTCCGAAAATGCCACACATGGTCGAATCTAACCCTCACAAGCGATGTAAAGTATATTTTACATTTTATATATAAATGCCGCTGAAGCGGGGCTTAAACGCCCACTCCGAATACCCATAGTATTTTAATCAATTTGATAAACATCCTATTGTGCCAATCAAACTAGTTCGGGAGGGCCGAGCGCTTACCGCATCGATCGTCAACGCGTCGGCTTTGTCCGCGCTCAATCCCGACCGCTTGCGCATCCTGCAGGCGCTGTCCACGCCGCAGTACGCCGCGGAGTTGAGCCGGAATCTCAAGATGCATCCTCAGACGATCTACTATCACTTGCGTCTTTTGGCGCGTGAGGGCTTGATTCACCTCAAAGGCGTGGAGGCAAAAGGCGGCGCGTACGCGAAGAAGTATGCAGCCAGCGCGGAGGCGTTGGCGTTGCCGTTGGCGGAATGGAAGCCGTACGCAGAGCAGCGGCGTAAGATGCCGGCGTTTTTGGCCGGTTTGGTCAAAGACGGGTTTTTGGACGCTAAACTGGTCGTGGGCTCGCCCGAGCCGCATGGCACGTACCGCGCACGGGGTTCGGAATTTTCCGCCATCGAGCTTGCCGCTTTTTTGGCCCAGTTTGCCGCCTTTGACTATCCGCTGTATTACTTGGACACGCAAAGTTCGACGGTGCGGGGCGGCAACTTGGTGCTGGTGGGCGGGCCGAAGGTCAACACGCTGGTGCACGAGGCCAACGCGCTTCTGCCCATCCGCTTCACGCCGTCGTTCGAAGTGCATTCCACTTTGACCGGCAAGCATTACGGCGATGACGTGGGCGTGGTGCAGACGGTGCAAAACCCGTTCAACGAGTCCAAACGGGCGTTGGTGTTGGCCGGCGCTTCCCAGAACAGCACGCGGGTGGCCGTGTTGGCGTTGATGAAGCAGAAGGATTGGTGGAGCCAAGCTGATTTGGCGCACGTGGTGCAGGGGTTCGACGAGAACGGCGATGGAATTGTGGATGCGGTGGAAGTGCTAGAATGAGGGGGTCGAGGCGGCTCGGTTAAAGTCAAAAAAACCCTAAAAACGCAATGCAATAAAACGAGCAAAGAAAAAACGGAAACAACGCCCTTTTGGAAAAGAAAAAAAAAGCAAAACGTACCGTCTTACTTTTTGCCACTGCAACACTTTTTGATTTTTTGTTTCCAGCTAAACGCCTCCTTTTTTCTTTTCCGCTCTGTTTTCAACAAATCCCTGCCGATGTCTTTGGAATAAAAAGCTTCGGCATCACAACGATTTTCCGAATGAGGATTGCTATTTATGGACTCCGTTGCGCACGATGACTTTGCCAAACTGGAACTCCGTGTCGGCCAGGTCATTGCCGTCGAGAAAGTCGATGGCTCCGACAAGTTGGTCAAGCTGTCCGTCGATATCGGCGAGGAAGCGCCCCGCACATTGGTGGCCGGCATCGGCAAAACCTATACCACTGACCAGTTGACGGGCCGCAAAATCATCGTCTTGTGCAATTTGGAGCCAAAGTCACTCAAAGGCATCGAAAGTCAAGGCATGCTGTTGGCAGCAGGCGAAACCGCGGACGACTTGGCATTGCTTTCCACCAGCCACGACATGCCGGTGGGCACGCGCATCTATTGAACCGCTTTGCATTTGTTCGCGTTGATTGCCGACCGCTGTCCCATGCCGGTTTTTTCTTCTTCTTTTTTTTTGCCTCGTTGCTTTCCGGGTTTCCGACAAAACGGATTTAAAAGCCCCTGCGTGCATAAGCTTTTTCCCTGATTGGCACAGGAATGTTTTTTTTCCTTGTTTCCAATTCCAGTCAGTTCCAACTCCAGGAAAGAAAAAGCGGCCGGTACCCTTAGGCACCTTTTCTTTAAGAAGAAAAGCTGTACCAAAAGAAAGGACGGCAGTCAGTAAACTAAGTTCAGAAAAAGCGGCCGTAGTCTAGCGGTATGATACGACCTTGCCAAGGTCGAGACCCGGGTTCGATTCCCGGCGGCCGCATTCCCCCGTAGGCTCAGTTCCTGCTTTATGGAAACCTTCGAATTTGAGACTCTGAGCGGCTTGAGGTTAATAAAGTCTGCTTCGAGTTTCAGAGAGTTTTTCTCCTTTTTGAATTGAATTTAATAGATCAGCTAGTTGAATCAACGTTATGGGCTTAACCAATCGGCGTAGTCTTGCTTTAGCTGGCTTACCCCCACGTAGTATAAAATTTAATTTAGAAGGAAGATTACCTAATGGACCATCATCAGAAATTTTAAGCAGGGGTACATCAATTTCGGCATCTTTTGACAGAATAAACAATATTTGTGATATTTTTAAAACACCATCAAGACCATACGCCGAGATTAAATCACCACATTTTTTGGCGTTTTCTTCAAAAACAATTTTTTTTAAACTATTGAAACAGATCTCAATTGAAGTTGCAGTTTCCCTCACTTCATTTAATCTTTGAGATCGATCATTCGTTTTGCCTATTTTATCTTTTTTAAGATTTACCAAATAGTTCTTAATCCTCGGATCATTTTGATTAAGTTTTTCAATTAAAGCTTGAAGCTGGTCTTTTGGAAGTTTAAATTTTTTGTTTTCAATTAAAGGTAGTGCTTCCCGAAAAGCAGTAAACGATTGAAGATGAGGAAACGTATCAGTTAATTTATTTAACGTAGGCCAGTTTCGCCGTATTCTAAAACAATAACTAAGTAAATCACGAGTTATGTAGCTGCTATCTTGAATAGTCCATGCAACCGAATGGATTGACGTCACCCCATTGCGAACTAAAATGTCACCAATCTCCCACATTTTAACTAATTTAGGAGTACCATCTAATTCTCGTACTTCGTTATTTAATGGACCAATAAGATCTATTAATTTACCAATAAGCCGAGGGTCGTATTTTTCCATAATAAATCCCCTAGTTTTCCTCATTAAGCTGATCTGAAAATAATTTACCGAAGGGTTGAAGTTCTTGATCTAATCTACAGGCTAACGCGACAAATTCCTCAAAAAGAAGGGTCCTTTTATCTGGTTGTTTCCGATATTTTTCATAAAATTGGTCTTTATAATGTATCGCAACTACTTCGGAAATATAACTGATTAATCGAGGCGTCACTTTCAAACTTCCACCGCGAAATCTATCTTGTCGTTCTTTGAAATCGGGATGATTAATATTGATGATAATAGTGCCATCACTAAAATTCGATCGATCATTAGTTCCATCGGGATTTGGAGGTAAGTTTGATAGACTAATGTTAAAACCAGATTTCTTTCTGATCGTTCCCTTATAGTCAGTTTCTTGTGCAGTTTGTTCTGATTTGGGCCCTGAT
>Ga0082335_1000351_pt1 | contig 118522 bp, 117 predicted proteins | sample Subgrocontami58m_FD_72375 | JGI IMG/M metagenome (GOLD analysis project Ga0082335, IMG submission 72375) | Subsurface groundwater microbial communities from S. Glens Falls, New York, USA - GMW37 contaminated, 5.8 m (SPADES assembly) (version 2) ... | reverse complement strand
GGTTTACAGTTGCGGGAACAGCACCGGAATTAAACCGGAATTCGCTGACGCAGTCTTGCCCGCTTGCGCGGGCAGTTAGAAACCTAGCATGAGTACTCTTCAGACGTGAATTGGACCGCGAGTTTTGATCTCGAGCCTGGCTTCCTGAACACCGCCTCCCTGGGCGTGCCGCCCCGCAGCGCCTTCGGTGAACTGAGCAAGATCTTGGATTCCTGGCGGCTCGGACGCTTAAACGCACCTGACTTTGATCCATATGTAGATAGGGCTAGAAGAGCCTGGGCGAAGATCTCTATGGTCGAGCCGGGCAATGTCTCAATCGGCGCGACCGTATCAGGGCTGGTCGGAATCGTCGCTGCCTCACTCCCAGACTCGGCAAAGGTTCTCGTCGCAGCCGGCGACTTCACCTCAATCACCTTCCCTTTCCTCGTGCAATCAGCGCGTGGCGTAACCGTCAAAGAAGTACCGCTGGCGAATCTGATCGATTCGATCGACGATTCCATTGATTTGGTCTCCGTGAGCTCTGTTCAATCCGCCGACGGTCGCGTTATCAATATCAATGAACTTGCAAGGCGAGCCAATGAGTGCGGCGTAAGGGTGCTGCTGGACACGACGCAATCATGTGGTTGGCTTCCCGTTGATTGTTCGCGCTTCGATTACACGGTATGCGGCGGGTACAAATGGCTGCTCTCACCCAGGGGCGTAGCCTTCATGTCAGTTAGACCCGCACTGCTCGAAGCGTTGATCCCACACAGTGCGGGGTGGTTCGCAGGCGAAGATATTTGGACCTCGATCTATGGATCGCCGCTTCGCCTAGCGAAAGATGCAAGACGCCTTGACACCTCTCCTGCCTGGTTCTCTTGGGTAGGTGCCGCGTCAGCGATTGAATTTCTCGCTGAGATAAACATGTCGGAAATCTACGAACACAATATCAACCTTGCTAACTCGCTACTTTCGGCGTTAGAACTCCCTCCGGGAGAGAGCGCGATCGTCACAATCGACCGGCCAGATGCGGAAGAACGTCTCAGGGCTGCGGGTGTCCGTACTTCAATTCGTGCGGGAAAGGTGCGTGCTTCTTTCCATCTATACAACAACGAAAATGACGTTGCCCTCGCGATCAATGCACTCAAGTGAGCGAAGCCACCGCTGGGCATGAGCGAAGCCACCGCTCGGCGTGAGGGATTTCACACCTTGTACCATCGGAGCGGATGTGCATCCTTCTCGCGAGAAATAATTCCCTTAGCTTCTAGATCTAACTGCACACTCTTGATCCACCAGGCTGATTTTTCGCCATTTGGAAAGAGATGCTCAGGTAAGTGATAAGCAGCTTCGCCACGCAGTTGAATCTGGGTTAAGCCCGGACTTTTATTCGGCAGAACTTTCAGCAGAGCGATTTTCACGGCGTCGTATTTGGCGGCATCAAGGTTGCGCACCAAACTTGGATGATTAGCGTTGGCGACGGGAACCTTGGCTGATTTCTTAACTCTGGTCATGGCTTCAAGAGTATCCCTTCCCTATCATTTAGGTATGTCGATTATCGCCACTCATGCACTCACAAAGCGCTATGGAGATAAGGACGCTGTTCATGAGTTGAACTTGGAGATCGAACCTGGGGAAGTGTTTGGCTTCCTGGGACCCAACGGCGCAGGAAAGACGACCACGATTCGTCTTCTGCTTGGTCTTGTACAGCCCACCAGTGGGAGTGCTGAGATATTTGGACTGGACACTAAGAAACACTCAGTGGAAATACACAAGCGTCTGGCGTATGTGCCCGGTGAATCAAGTTTGTGGGGCGCACTGACTGGAAGGCAGACTCTCGATCTTCTCGGAGCACTGCATGGTTATGTGGATACCGACTATCGCCAAGATCTCATCAAGCGTTTTCAATTGGATCCCATCAAGAAAGTACGCGCATACTCAAAAGGAAATCGGCAGAAACTCCTCCTAATCGCGGGTCTGTCATCGCGCTCGGAAGTTCTACTTCTAGATGAACCGACGAGCGGACTCGATCCGTTGATGCAAGAAGTTTTCCGAAGCGCGGTTTTTGAAGCTAAGAAACGCGGTCAAACCGTCTTCCTTTCTTCCCACACTTTGAGCGAGGTTGAAGTGCTCTGCGATCGAGTTGCACTGCTTAGAACAGGAGAATTGATCGAAACCGGAACACTTGATCAGATGAGACACCTCTCGGCACTGACATATCAGATAACTTTTGGTACTGAGCCAGTTGATTTGAGCGGCGTAGAGAACGTTAAACGAATTTTGGTAGAAGGTAGGCGAGTGACTTGCGAGGTGGCTGGAAAGCCAACTGCGCTACTAACGCTGCTGGCCGGCGTGGATGTAGTCAAAGTTGTAAGCCACGAACCGTCTCTGGAAGAAATGTTCCTTTCTCACTATGGCAACTAGCCGAGTAATCACCACACACGTCATCAAACAACGGAGAAAAGTCTCTGTCGCTCTTGGCTGGATGACTGGAATCGTGACCTTTTCGAGCGTCTATGGTTACCGCGCGGCATATCCGCACTACGTTGATCGCCTCCGGCTCTCCGCCTCATTCTCCCATGACGCTGGAATTGCAGCTGTCTTCGGTCCGGCTCGCGCCCTCGATACTGTCGCAGGTTTTACCGCCTTCAGGACCTTGGGCGTCATCCCCCTCATCGTTGCGATTTGGGCGATGCTCTCTGCAACCCGAGGTTTAAGAGGCGAGGAAGAATCAGGGCGGTGGGAGATATTGATCTCCGCGCCAATCACCAAACGCCGTGCCACACTGGCTACGATTCGTGGACTCTATGCCTCTTTGATGATCACGACGGTTGTGGCGGCTCTTCTGATCACTGTTACCTCTCTGGTCTCACATGACTTCAGTGTTACTTCGGGTCTCTTCTTCGCGACCACTCTGATTGGCTCTGCATTTCTCTTCACCAGCGTTGGAGCACTCACATCTCAAATAGCAAGCACGAGACGCCTGGCGGCCACCCAGGCCGGGCTGGTCTTAGGAGTCTCGTTTCTGCTGCGCGCTATCGCAGACGCATCCCCCGATATATCTTGGCTCCACTGGCTCTCTCCGCTCGGCTGGATTACCGAGAGCGCGCCCCTTACCCATACTCGATGGCTCGGGCTGTCACTAACCCTGGGTGCCACCATCCTGCTGACCGTACTCACCGTTTCCTTGAGCAGTAATCGTGATTTGGGTGCGAGTCTGGTTCCAGAGCGAATAACGGAGCGGAATGGCACGAGAATCACCGGAACCTTAAGTCTTTGGTTCAAACTGCAACGCGCCAATATTGCTGGATGGATGGTCGGCTTCTTCCTTATGTCATTTGCCTTCGGCTTGGTTGCTCACGGTGCAACCACAGCCTTTGGTAGTTCTTCGGGTTTTCAAAAAACGTTTGTCAACTTAGGCATTTCGAAAATGAGTGAATTGTTTTTCGGTGTCATTTTCATGATGCTCACATCTGGCCTCATGTTTGCCGCAGTAAGCCACGCCTCGGCACTGCGTGAGCAAGAGGCCGAGGGTTACCTAGATCACATACTCGTCGCACCCATATCAAGAACACGCGCATTGCTCACCCGCATTGGCGTGAGCGCAGGATCCTTACTGGCGATCTCGATCTGCGCGGGAATCGGCGCCTTCGTCGGATCCAGCCTGAGCAATGGAACGCTCTCTTTCAAAGATGCGGTACTCGCGGGGATAAACATGGTCCCCAGCGCCTTGCTTATCTTTGGAATCTCAATCGCCGTCTTCGGCTTCGCCCCAAGAGCAGCCACCATAATCGGTCAATCGCTACTAGCGTGGAGTTTCTTGATGGAGTTGATTGGCTCATCACTAAAGCTCAACCACTGGCTTCTCGACACTTCTCTGCTCCACCACATGACATTCGCGCCAGCCGCCGATCCACGTTGGGGTCAAAATACCTTAGTGGTCACAATTGGAATTGCACTTATTGGCTTCGGTATCTTCGCCTTTAATCATCGTGACACCGAGATTGGATAGCCGTACGATCTAACTGGGTGGTGGACCTCTTCGTGATTGGAAGGAGTGGCGATGGCATCCGAGCAAGATGAGCCGACTGCGCTTGAAATCTACGGTAATGATCTGACCGAGCGCGCCCGCGAAGGAAAGTTAGATCCGGTGATCGGCCGCGACAGCGAGATCCGTCGCGTAATCCAGGTCCTTGCCAGACGCACAAAGAACAACCCGGTTCTCATCGGTGAGCCTGGAGTCGGCAAGACTGCCGTTGTGGAAGGTCTCGCACAGCGAATTGTCGCCGGAGACGTCCCCGAATCGCTGCGAAATAAACGACTCATCTCACTTGACCTAGGCGCAATGATCGCGGGCGCAAAATATCGAGGTGAATTCGAGGAGCGTCTTAAGTCAGTCTTAAAAGAGATCCAGGAGAGCGAAGGTCAAATCGTAACTTTCATCGACGAATTGCACATGGTGGTAGGAGCAGGGTCGGTGGGCGAAGGCTCTATGGATGCCGGAAATATGCTTAAGCCGATGCTTGCTCGTGGTGAGCTGCGAATGATCGGTGCAACGACTCTGGATGAATATCGACAGCGAATCGAGAAGGATGCAGCACTTGAGCGCCGATTCCAACAGGTTCTCGTCGCAGAGCCGAGTGTCGAGGATACTGTTGGCATCTTGCGTGGATTAAAAGAGAAGTATGAGGCACACCACAAAGTTGCCATCGCGGATAGTGCTCTGGTCGCGGCCGCCCAACTTTCTGATCGTTACATCACCTCACGCTTTCTACCAGACAAAGCGATCGATCTCGTCGACGAGGCTGCCTCACGCTTGCGAATGGAGATCGATTCTTCGCCTGTCGAGATAGACCAATTGAAAAGAAGTGTCGACCGGATGCGGATGGAGGAGTTCGCCATCGCGCGTGAGACTGACGACGCGTCGAAAGAAAGATTGAAACGTCTGAGGGATGACCTGGCGACGAAGGAGGGCGAACTAAAGGAATTACGTGGTCGGTGGGAGAGCGAAAAAGCCGATCTTGATCGCATTGGTGCGATCAAAGAGAAGATCGATGTCGCCAGAGGGTCGGCCGAACGCAAACAGCGCGAAGGTGACTTCGAAGGCGCCTCGCGTCTTCTCTATGGTGAAATTCCAGCACTAGAGCGTGAACTTGCGCAAGTTTCTACCTCGACGCAAGTGCGGGAAGCGATGGTCAAGGAAGAGGTAAGTCCGCAAGATATTGCTGATGTGATAAGTGCTTGGACTGGCATCCCAGCCGGCCGCCTACTGGAGGGACAAGCGGAGAAACTCCTGCGAATGGAAGATGAGCTGGAGAAATCAGTAGTTGGCCAGGAAGAAGCCGTTCGCATCGTCAGTGACGCAGTGCGTCGAGCACGTGCGGGTATTAGCGACCCAGATCGACCAACCGGGTCTTTTCTCTTTCTTGGACCAACCGGTGTTGGCAAGACAGAACTTGCAAAAACGCTCGCGATATTTTTATTCGACGATGAACATGCAATGGTGCGAATTGATATGAGCGAGTACGGCGAGAAGCATTCAGTTTCGCGTCTGGTTGGTGCACCTCCGGGTTACGTAGGCTACGAAGAGGGCGGTCAATTGACCGAAGCGGTTCGCCGACGGCCATACACCGTGATTCTTCTTGATGAGGTTGAGAAGGCGCACCCTGAGGTCTTCAACCTGCTGCTCCAAGTCCTTGATGATGGTCGGCTCACGGATGGGCAAGGACGTACGGTTGACTTTAGAAACACGATTCTGGTGCTCACTTCGAACCTAGGCTCTGCATATCTGGTCGACCGGTCCATCTCACCCGAAGAAGGCCGAGCGAGAGTCTTGGAGATGGTCCGATCATCGTTCAAACCTGAATTCATCAATCGTCTTGATGAAATCGTCATATTCAATTCTCTTAGTGCAGATGACCTTGCAAAGATCGTTCAGATTCAACTGACCAGTCTCCAGAACAGACTGAGCGATCGCAGAATTAGCATTGAAGTAACGGTTGGAGCCATTGAGTGGTTGGTGAGGAACGGTATCGATCCACTCTATGGAGCAAGGCCACTTCGTCGATTGATTCAATCCGCAATCGGAGACGAATTGGCGCGCGATATCCTGAGTGGGCGGATCAACGATGGTTCGAATGTCTCAATAGATGTGAGCGACGATTCAACCGACCTGAAATTTGACATCGATAAAACCACATAAACGTCCGCATCTATAACCGTATATCCGCACCGTCCCAACTACCCAAGAGTGGTACCAGAGCGTACGCTGGCAGGGTGGTCAATTTGCCAAAACCGGATGTGCCGAAACTGCGCGGCGCACTCCACCTAATCATGTCTCCGATTGCGCTAGTGGGTGGCGTCTTCATGATTGCAACAGCGGCGACCTTCAGCGGACGAATCTCCGCCTCTGTCTACACGATCACCGCAGTCGTCCTCTTCAGCGTTAGCGCGATTTACCACCGCGGTAAATGGAACCCACGAGTCAAAGCGGTCCTTAGACGGATTGACCACGCAAACATTGCATTGCTTATTGCCGGTAGTTACACGCCTTTCGCAGTACTCCTCCTGCCACATCGCTCGGGGATCATTCTCTTGGTTACGGTCTGGGGGGGTGCCATATTGGCCGCCCTCTTCCGGCTCTTCTGGCTGAGTGCACCTCGCTGGCTTTATGTGCCGATTTATCTAGCCCTCGGTTGGGTCGCTGTTGTTTTCCTACCTGAATTCTGGCGCACCGGAGGGATTGCTGTCTTCATCCTGATCGCACTCGGCGGCCTCCTCTACTCGGCCGGAGGAGTCATCTACGCTCTAAAACGACCAAACTTTTCAGACACCTGGTTTGGCTTCCATGAACTTTTTCACGCCTTTACGGCAGCCGCTTTCGCCTCACAGTTCATTGCTACCTTTATCGTTGTTCTCCGCCCGGCTTGACAAGTTCGAAAGACCACTCTTGACCCCATACCCGGCTAAACATCTGATGGATAGGCATCTCTCATGACTCAAGATCACGATGGCGCCCGCTCTGAAATATTTGCACTCGCCGACGTTTTTATCGATCAGAAAGCAGAACTCAATCCCTTATTGGCCACAATGCATGGCGTTCCTGGTCACGAGAATGAGTTGCCCGATTTCTCATTGGAAGGCAGTGCAAAAGAGGCCGACCTAACCCGCTCGACGCTCACAAAGTTGCGAACACTTGCACCCATCGACGACATAGATCGCATCGCAAGCGCTGTCATGAGTGAACGACTCGAATCAGAGTTGGAACTCCACGACTCATATGAAGCGCACATCCGCTTTAGCGTCTTGGCCTCGCCGGCGTCATCAATCCGCCAAATCTTTGAAGTGATGCCATCTTCGACCCCGGAGGAGTTGTCTGCCATAACTGCACGACTAAGAGCAGTCCCCCAGGCCCACGATTCTTGGATCTCTGCCTTGGGTGATCTTCAGACGATGGGCAAGAGCGGGGTGCGTAGGCAAGCCACTGGAGTCGCCCATCAACTTGCAACCTATGGCGAAGGCGCATATCGGAGTTTTGCAGAACGAATAGATCCAAATCAGACCAACTCAGATTTATTAGCAGCTGCAACGAGCGCGGATGCCTCTTGTCTCAAACTCTCGTCCTGGTTGTCTGACTCGTATTCTCCAAAAGCAAATCCCGTTGATGCAGTTGGACACGAGCGCTACGCCCGGTGGGCGCGGTACTTCACCGGAGCTACTCTTGACCTTGAAGAGACATACCGATGGGGCCAAGGCGAATTAGATCGCATCAATGAACGAATGTGGGAACTGTCAAAGCAGATAAAGCCTGGTGCCAGTTCGCTTACCGAGGTGGCCAAACATCTGGATGCCGACGAACGTTACGCGATTTACGGCACGGACACGCTTCTTGCTAAATTACGCGACTTCACGGCGACTACGGTCAGCCAGATGAATGGAACACATTTCGACATCGATGAACGGATTATGTTCTGCGATGCTCGTTTGGCACCGGAGGGATCCGCGGCAGCTCCTTACTACATGCCGCCAAATGAAGACCTGAGCCGTCCGGGCACAACCTGGTTCCCTACGCTGGGCCATGATCGATTTAATTGGTGGCGGTTGGCATCGACTTGGTATCACGAAGCAGTTCCAGGCCATCATTTGCAATGTGCGACCGTGATCATTGCCAAGGATCGGCTAAGTCGCTTTCAGCGAACTGAGGGGTGGACAAGCGGTTACGGCGAAGGCTGGGCCCTCTATGCCGAGAGGTTGATGGACGAGTTAGGCGCCTACGCTGAGCCTGGAGTCGAAATGGGGTATCTCTCCGCACAAGCAATGCGTGCAGCTCGCGTCGTCGTCGATATCGGAATGCATCTGGGCTTTGCTGGACCCGACGGCACACCATGGAATGCAGAGAGCGCCACTAAGCTGATGATCGAACGTGGATTGATTGAGCCAGATTTCGCAGCAAGCGAAGTCGAACGCTACTTAGGACTGCCCGGTCAGGCCATCTCATACAAAGTCGGTGAGCGATTCTGGCTTGATGCACGAGAGGAAGCGCGTCGACGACTTGGCGATAAGTTCTCGCTCAAGGGGTTCCATGCGCACGCCCTATTAGTTGGCCCGATGGGACTTGACCCGTTCGCATCTGAGATGGCCACCTGGAAGGGCTAGTAGGGCTAAGCAGACGGTTTCAGATTTCTTCTTCGACATCGATGTAATCGACATCATCAACGATCACATCGAGTGTTAACGGAGCAACAACTCCTTCAATCGGCAGTGGGTATTCAAGTTCGTCTAGGGCCCCTGCGTAACGCTTGAGGCTGAGTGCCTGTGGGCGGACTCTGGCAGTTACCGAGCTGCCGAACTTATTGAAATTTTCAACTGCGGAGTTGAGATTCCTTCCTGCTCTGGCAAGGTGCTCAAAAGAGACACTCAAGCGTTTGTAGAGTTCGGCACCCGCCTCGCCAATCTTCTTTGCGTTTTCGGCCTGATCCACTTCGCGCCAGGTATAGGCAGCAGATTTCAAAACAACCAGAAGGGTCGACGGGGTCGCTAGAACGACCTTGTTTCGATAGGCATAATCGAGAAGTTCGCCATCTGTGGCTAGCGCATCGGTGACAAAATGTTCACCAGGGACGAACATCACGACGTAATCAGGACTCTGACCGAGCATGTCGGAGTACTTCTTCGAAGCAAGGCGTGAGATATGCGCCTTGACTGCTTTGGCATGATCAACTAGATGCCGCTCTTTAGTTGCTTGATCGCTTTCTTCCGCAGCTCGTCGATACGCCACGAGTGAAGCCTTTGAATCCACGGCAATCTGGCCACCACCCGCCAACTTGATCACCATATCTGGGCGCTTCAGCGAATCATCGTCTGAGATCGACTCTTGCTCCTCAAAATCAACGTGTTCAAGCATGCCTGCATAATCGACAATATTGTGGAGAGTGAGTTCGCCCCAACTGCCCGCATGTCTATTTGATGAGAGCGTGGTGTTTAGCGTCCTCGTTGAGATCTGAAGAGCTTCGGTGACAGTCTTGAGTGATGAGTACTCCTGGCCCACCGCCGTATTCTTCTCGTCGACAAATTTCCGCAGTTTCTCCAGTTCTTCCTTCACCGGATCAAGGAGGTTGCCGACCGCGCTCTTCTGCGCCAAGGAATCTTGGTTCAATTCATCGCGAGCGCTCTGCACCGCTTGATGGGCCAAAGTGCGCATAGCTTCGGCTTGATCGCCCGAGGAACTCTCTTTCTCAATGAGTCTTGCTTCGAGGGCGCCTTTCTCGGCCAGCAGTGTGGCGATTCGCGGCGAGAAGCGGAGCGCTGCGACGCCAACGCCGACCGTGAGGGCTGCCAGTGCAATCAAGATATATCCGATCATGTCGCAGACTCTATGCCGAACGGCAGACAGTAACGCCTACCGACGCACGAAGACCGCCTCGCCCCGAAGATAGGTGGCATCGATGAGAAGACTCGAGATCTGCTCTACTGGCAGTTGCCTGAGATCTTGAGCGAGGACGAGAAAGTTGGCTTCCATCCCTGGCGCAAGGCTTCCCCATTCATCCTCGCAGAAAGCCTGGAAGGCCACCCCTGTCGTATAGGCAGCGAGCGCCTCGTCAAGAGTCAGCGCCTCGTGCATCAACCAACCTCCCGAGAGGTCACCTCTTCCGTTCTGCCGGTGAACCGCGGTCGGAAGTCCTTCAAGTGGCACTGGAGTAGAGACTGGCCAATCGCTCCCAAAGGAGATCTGCGCACCACTGTCAATGAGCGAACGCATCCGATACTGATGGTCGGATCGACTCTGTCCGATTCGAGGTGTACAGAGAACATCCTGCTCTCGGTCAAGGCAAGTCCATACCGGCGTGAAATTAGCAATCACGCCCAGGGATGCGAAGCGAGCTAGATCTGGCTCGGCTATCAATTGCACGTGAGCAATCACGGGACGACGTGCCCTTAGTGGATTTATGCTAATCACATTCTCGATAACATCAAGGGCGAGCCGTACTCCGCCATCACCAATTGCATGAACGTGAAGTTGGAAACCAGCCTCATCTGCGGCCGTCGCGGCTCTGATTAGTTCTCCGCGATCCCAGACCGGCATGCCATGCGAGTGGGGTTCATCAAGATACGGTTCCAGAAGCAGTGCGGTTCCGCCTTCAATCACGCCATCCGTAAAGAATTTTATGGTCCGACTCGTTATCCGATTGGGGAGCCGGGAACTCTCGATCCTGTCGCGCATTGCAATGAAATACTTGAAGTCCTCTTGCCAACTATTTGGATCCGCACGGAAGGCAAGGTCAACGTCTTGAATTAGTTTTCCAGCACTACTAGTGGCCAAATAAATCTCAGCCATCCCGGGATCAACCCACGCGTCTTGCCACCAGGTGACTCCCCCTGCAGCCATTCTCCTTGAGGCCTGCGAAAGTGAATCAATCTCGTCTGCAAGCGAGCGCGATGGCACCTTGCTCAATATGAGGTTGGTTGCATCCCACTCTCGAAAGGTGCCGCGTGGTTCACCATCTGCAAAACGTTCGATAATGCCTGTAGTGCAATCCGGCGTCGTTCGAGTAACGTTCGCTCGCCGCATGGCCTCGCTGTTGACCCAAATCGTGTGGTGATCGCTTGCATGCAGAATCACGGGTCGATCGACTACTGCCGCATCCAGCCAGGCGGCATCGAAAGTACCGTTCTCTCCCAACGTACGATCGTAGGTGCCGCCCACGATCCACTCCTTCTCCCGATTCGCTTCAGCAAAAGCCCGTACCACCTCAACGATGGAATCGATATCGGCCAGACCAGTGGTCTTGGGACCGGCCAACTCGCGTCCGGCAAAGAGCGGATGGGCATGACCGTCTCCAAAGGCTGGGAGGAGGTGAGCGCCTCCAAGATCTATCTCCCGATCGAACCCACCTGACGGGTAGGCGAACCTACCGGCACGTACGCCGAAGGCATCGATCCCGTCATCGCGCCGACAATTAAAAAAGAGGGTCGAAGATTTAGCGGTGGGCACATAGGCAGAATAGGGTGTCTCCATGCTCGCATCTGGAATCGACAGCATCCGAATGTTTCTCCACATCATTGGTGCCACGATCTGGGTGGGTGGGCAGTTGACGCTCGCCGCTCTCGTGCCAATCCTGCGGGCCGTCGATCCGACCCTGCCCAAGAAGGCTGCCATCGTCTTCAACAAGATCGCCTGGCCCGCCTACGCCCTCCTGATCTTGACCGGGATCTGGAATATCGCCACCACACCTGCAGGCTCCAGCGCGAATTACAACGCTGTGCTAGGGATAAAAATGTTCGTGGTCGCGCTATCTGGCGTCGCCGCTTATCTCCACACCAAGGCGAAAGGGACCGCTGGTCTTGCAATTTGGGGAGCACTGAGTGGGCTTAGCGCTCTTGGGGCGACCTATCTCGGCGTTCTGCTCGCTGGCTAACGGTCAACCTAGGGGGTCGAACCCGAACCGGAAGATCTCAGCACCTTTGCGGCGCCAGCCCAGGATGTGATGTGGCACTATCTGTCCATGGGGTCTTGGGGTTCTCGCCTGGCAAAGATCATCGCCCCACCCCTCCTAGCATTCGCATTCGTTGCACCGGCGGCCGCCATCGAGACCGCCCCACCGCTGAAGACCGGTGTTGTAAGTGCGACACCGGCGGCATCAACTTTAGGGACCGGCGAGCACGGGGATACGGAGAAACGACCAAACGTCGGCGACGATGCTCCCGGGCACAGCGAGTTTGGCGAGCATCGCAACTTGCTCACAGATGAAAGCGGGCTGATCGCCCTCGGACTGGCCGGGCTCGTAGGTGCCGCTACCGCTACCCTCGTAATGCGCTCGCGGCGCAAGAATTCTCTCTACTAGGAGTTTGCCTTGCGAAAGTTTGCTGCTTGCCTCGCCGCCACTGTCTTCATCGCTGGTTTTTCGGTCGTGCCTGCGAGTGCTCATGACACTTTGGTCTCGATGACTCCGGCTCGCGACTCGGTCTCATACTCGGTGCCGACAAAAGTAGTGCTGACCTTCGATGAGAAAATATCTCCCAATGGCGATGGGCTCACGGTCACGGCACCAGATGGCGCACGAGTCGACGTGGGCACTCCTACAGTGATGAACACTAAGCTCTCAGTGAACCTAGGCCCTATCAGGCTCAATGGCCACTATCTGGTCAATTACCGAGTTGTCAGCGCCGATGGGCATCCAGTTGAAGCAAGCGCTGGTTTTGAGATTCTCGTCGCAACTCTTGCGGCGACCGCAAAAGCGAAGATCGATGTCAGTGGAGAAGACGAGAGTGGCGTCGAGAAGGGCGAAGGTCGCTCAGGGACTGAGAAGGATCTGACTATCGCCTACTACGTGCTATTCGCGGCGCTACTCGGGGGCCTCTATATCTACTGGCGTAAACGTCGAAATCGTGTTGGGAACCGCTAATTGATTCCTGCTACTTGGGGGTTTCACTAATTGATTCTTAATGCGGATTTGATTCGTTCGGCGCTCAATCGCCCATCGTGCCAAGTGTGCACAAATTCCCGATTACTCTCCACGGCTGATTGCAAGAGTTGACGATCACTCGCTAACGCCCGTAGAACGGCTCCAAGGTTCACCGGCGTCGAGTGGTGAACGGGTGCAACCACTTCGGCCTTCACGTGCGCCCACGGTGCCACATTCGCGATCACGGCACGACCGCAGGCAAGGGCCTCCGCCGTGAGAACTCCGGTGATTCCGTCAAAACGATCAATTACGATATCGGCCGAGGCGATCCGTGCCGGCATCTTGGCATGTTCAATCGGATCGTTAGGGACCAGTCGAATAAGCCTCTCATGCTCCAAATTTCGGAGAACCGGCTCGATCTGCTCATGAGATTTTAACCAGCCACGACTTGGCTGGTATAGAACCCGGAGCGGTCCGGCCTCAGTAAAAGCAGGAGACACCTTCCCCACATTCGCAAATGTTTCGAAGTCGATGGCGATGGGCAGCCAGGTCGCGGTTGGCAATTCCAGAAAAAGATCAGATGTAGTAATTAGGAGTGGATAGCCCGAGGCGCCAAGTTCAAGGGCGATTGCGCGCGTTACATCGGCGCGCTCTTGTAGCCGCCGGAGGATCTGCGGATCACTCGGATTCCGATATGGAGAGAACTCTTCACGATCCGCGTGCGCCTGGGTGTCTCTAATATCACTCCCATGAAATACCAAAGCACTCTTCACTCCACAGTGAGAAAGTAATTTCAAATCTTCCTTCGCTCGCTTTGCTGAGAAGTCATGTTTGGCTCGCAGCGCGAAGAGCGGGCGAAGAGACTCAAGAAGAAGGCCGTCATAATCAGAAGCGATCCGTCGGGCAAGTGCGACGCGACCGGAACGCGTGCGCCACTCGGCACGTTCAAGCCTTATATCCGTCGAGTACCAACCTTGATCATCGTCTGCCGCAATTCGTAGTGAACTTGCCGCAACTCCACTCCTCCCAAGTGCCTTGCTCCAAGTCGAAGCCTGTCCTGCAGAATTTGCGGCACCGACCAAAATTGCTGGAGCCGATCCTCGCCTAAGCCCTCTTCGGCGCCGTGCCAGTCGGTAAACCCCAAGCTCGACCTTGAACGTCTCCCAGCGGAATTGCGCATCGCGCTTCCTAGCCTGGATCGCCAGAAATAGAGTCACAGAAGTAGTATCTCACCATGATTACTTTCTATGGTGCGAGTTGGTGTGGCGATTGCCGCAGATCGAAGCGAGTCCTGGACGAATTGAACGTCACCTACACATACATTGACGTCGAAAAAGATGCAGCAGCAACCTCTAAAGTAATAGAAATCAACGGGGGCGCACAGTCAATACCGGTGATCGTATTCCCGGATGGAACTCACCTGACTGAACCAAGCGATAAGGCTCTGCGGGCCAAGTTGGGTGAACTAAAGATCATTTGATTCACAAATCTAGGGTGTGACCCGGACTCCCTTGCCCACAACGACAATCCCACCTTCTGAAACCGTAAAACGCTGGCGGTCTCGTGCGAGATCAACGCCAATTTGAGCACCGTCCTCGACGACGACATTCTTATCTAAGATCGCTCTTCTCACGACCGCGTTGACCCCAATTCGTACTGAAGGCATTAGGACGCTTCCTTCAACAAATGATCCCTGGTTGACCATGACATCATAGGAAGAGACTGTGCGTGCCAAGTGGGCGCCAGCAATGATAGAACCAGCGCCAACGATTGAATCCTGGGCGATGCCACCTTGACTAAATTTTGCCGGTGGCAGGGATGGAGGGTTGGTAAGCAGCGGCCAATCGCGATTGTAGAGATTGAAGATTGGGTGAACGGAAACCAGATCCATATGCGCGTCATAGTAAGCATCAAGTGTCCCGACATCGCGCCAGTACCCCTTGTCGCGCTCGGTTTCACCCGGCACTACGTTCTTCGAAAAGTCATAGGCCTTTGCTAAACCTGCCTCAGTTAGCATTGGAATGATGTTGGCCCCGAGATCATGGCGCGAAGTTGAATCCCCAGAATCCCGCTGCAGGACCTCCTCCATCACTGAGCGCTCGAAAATGTAATTACCCATTGAGACATAAGCATGATCCGGATCGCCTGGGATCGCCGGTGGATCGCTTGGCTTCTCATGAAAACCTTGGATGCTCACCCCGTCGTTAGCGACTTCGATCACTCCAAATTCACTGGCTGAGGAACGCGGAACCTTTATCGCAGCGATCGTGACGCCAGCCCCCGTTGCCAGATGCTGGTCCAACATTTGCGATGGATCCATTCGATAGACGTGGTCTGCGCCAAAGACCAGAACGTGTTTGGGGCCCTCGTCTTGAATAAGATTGAAGTTCTGCAGGATTGCATCTGCGCTGCCTGTGTACCAACGCGGGCCAAGGCGTTGCTGAGCCGGAACCGGTGTTATGAAGTTTTCGAGCAAGGCCGAAAGACGCCATGTTGTTGTGATGTGTCGGTCAAGCGAATGAGACTTGTACTGCGTCAATACTGCGATCTTCCGGAAATCCGCATTTACTAAGTTCGATAAAACGAAATCCACGAGTCGGTACGAACCCCCGAAAGGAACCGCCGGCTTGGCTCGATCTGCCGTCAACGGCATCAGCCTCTTGCCTTCGCCACCGGCGAGAACGATACCTAGGACATCCGAATATCTAGCCACGGTCTGACGTTAGAGCCAAACGCGCCTTATTGCCTAGTGATTGACAAATACCTGAGATAGCGTCATGTCATGCGAGTAGCACTACTTACGAAAGAGTGGCCACCGGACATCTATGGCGGAGCCGGTGTTCACGTAACGCAGTTGGCCAAAGCACTCAAGGAAGAAAATGTGGACGTAGAGGTCCACTGTTTCGGCCAGCCACGCCAGGATGCCATCGCGCACGGCACACCCGCGGGTTTTAGCCAGGCCAATCCAGCACTGGCTGCACTCGCTACCGATCTGGACATGGCTCATGCCCTAAATGCCGATCTCTTCCATTCGCACACTTGGTATACGAACCTTGCCGGACATATTGGCAGCCTGCTACACGGTCGACCACATGTAATCACCGCGCATTCGCTGGAACCTCGTAGGCCATGGAAGGCAGATCAACTAGGAGGTGGATACCGCATCTCTTCTTGGGCGGAGAGAAGCGCTTTCGAAGGCGCCACGGTGATCATCGCCGTAAGCGATGGTATGCGCTCCGACTTGTTGGTTGCCTACCCTCAACTTGATCCAACAAAAGTAATTACAGTACGAAACGGCGTCGATACTGAAGTATTTAAGCCAAACCATGATTCAACTGTTCTTGACGAATATGGAATTTCGACCGAGCAGCCTTTCGCTCTGTTCGTGGGACGAATCACGAGACAGAAAGGTTTGGCGCATCTGCTGAGAGCTTGGCAGGCCGTGAGCCCAGATGTCGGACTCGTACTTGCCGCTGGTGTGGCAGATGAAGAACTGATCGGGGCGGAGGTAGAAGAGCTCGTAGCAAGCCTGCAGAATGAAAGGAAGAATGTAATTTGGATTCGTCAAATGCTCCCCACTTCGCAACTCACTGCCCTTCTTACCGCGGCACGAGTATTCGTCTGCCCATCGATATACGAACCACTTGGGATTGTGAATCTCGAGGCAATGGCCTGTGCTACCGCCGTCGTCGCTTCAGCTGTGGGAGGAATCCCTGAAGTAGTCGCACACGGGGTGACTGGTGAATTGGTTCGCTATAGCGACAGAGACGTCGAATTCGAATCCGACCTCGCTGCGGCAATCAATAGAGTGGGTGGGGATGGCGAACTCGCAAAAAGATACGGTCTGGCTGGGCGTGAGCGAGTCGTTGCAGAATTCGGCTGGTCCCAAGTAGCCCAGACGACGATTGAAGTTTATCGCAACGTGCTCTCCTGAAGATCAGGTAAGTTCTTCCAGTGACTCGGCGCGATTACACCCTCTTTGGCTCACTCTGCATCATTTGGGGTATTCCATATCTTTTCATTAAGTTTGCACTCGCTGACTTCTCGCCAACCACCGTGGTCATGCTGCGAACGAGCATTGCGGCACTCATCATGATTCCAATTGCATTTGCTCGCGGCGAATTACGTCAGGCCCTCAAGGTATTTCCATGGGTTCTTGCCTTCGCCTTAATTGAGATGGCCGGGCCCTGGTTACTGCTCAACGATGCAGAAACCAGGGCCTCGTCAGGATTAAGCGGGCTCATGATCGCGACTACACCCCTAATGGGCACCGTGATTGGCGCACTATTGGGCGATCGAAGCGCATGGCATTCCACAAGACTGATTGGTTTGGGGATCGGTTTCGCCGGCGTCATCAGCCTGGTCTGGCTCAATGTCAACGATGGGCATGCCGATCTATTGTCGATCATCGAGTTGACTCTCGTCTCGCTGGGCTATGCCGCAGCGCCAGCGATGGCAGCGCGTAAATTAACTCATGTATCAACCTTTGGTGTCATTGCACTATCCGTTGCCGTTGTTGCCGTGATCTATCTCATTCCCGGGATCTACACTTGGCCCTCTTACTCGCCTTCGGCAAAGGCGGTCTCTAGCGTGATCGTCCTCGGCGTTATCTGCACTGCTCTTGCTTTCTTTCTTTTCTTCACTCTCCTTGAACGCATGGGTGCAGTGCGGATCACATTGATTACCTACATAAACCCAGCCGTAGCAGTGACGCTTGGCATCATCTTCCTAAGCGAACCAATCACGATAGGCACGATCATCGGTTTCCCACTCGTTCTAATCGGATCTTGGTTTGCGACGAAACGACCAACTGAGCTTGTCGCAAACCCGGCAACGCTAGGCACCTAACCAGACGCCCAATTTGGTCAGAAGCGACATAAGGGACCAATGCCTTCAACCAGTGATGTATTACAGGCAATGCATTCGCCGACCTCGAACCCAACGTCACAAACCGCTGACGAGCCTCGATGCGGGCGACATCATGCGCCCACAGCGTTTCGATAGAGCCCAAAATTTAGCGTTAGACGATTTGTGTATATGCGAGTAAGACTAGAGCCATGACCGATGTTCTGGAGGAAACCAGCACGGAGCTTGCCGACATGTACTCCTACCTGAACAGCGGGGTAATAGCGCAAATATCGTGCGACGCACCAGACTGCTCAGATTTAGAGTGCGCTGTCGCAGCTCTGCGTCAGGCTCGAAGCGCACTGGGCCATGCCATCACCCAGCGACCCGGACAGCAATTGATCCGCAAAAGAGAAGCGGTCATGCATTGCCACGCCCTTAAGCGGGAGATTGAACAATTAATCCTCTATTCATCGTCCTCCGCAAATGCCAAGCAGAGAACGCTTAGCCAATTTCCACGCGAAATTTACGCGGCTGCCATGCATATTGTGTTCTTGCTCTCTGATGAACTCGCCTAAATCCGGCCGCACAAGAGGGAAACAAAGCCACTCATCTCAGTGAGTTTGGCCCTATAGCAAATTACTCTCGCTCCTTGTTCAGAATCGCAGCGATATAATTCTTCAATGATTGAAATCGAACGGTTTCAAACTGATGAGGCAACCGGCACATTTCTAAATGAGCTGAGGGAACTCCTTGCTAAAGCATTTGGAAGCAATTTCACCGGTGATGATTGGGAACATGGTCTGGGTGGCACACATATTGTGCTGCGCGATTCCAGGCTACTAGTGGCGCACGCCGCAATTGTGCCTCGTCGGCTTTACATTGGAGAAGATATCTTTAGTGGCGGTTACGTCGAAAACGTTGCGACCCTACCCGATCGGCAACATCAGGGCCTGGCCTCACTAGCCATAATGGAAGCAAACTCCACCATCGTCAAACGGTTCGAAGTTGGTGCTTTATCTTCTTCGTCAAAAGACTTCTATCGAAAATTCGGATGGGAGGACTGGCAGGGCCCCTCCTATGTCCTAACAAATAATGAGTGGGTTAGAAGTGAGTCTGAAGATGATGGAATCATGATTCTTAGAGTTGGCCCGAGTTCCAATTTGAATCTTGAATCTCGAATTGCCTGCGACGAACGACCTGGCGATAGTTGGTAATTCCATCCTTTTTACGGCAAGAGTTTGAATTACGCTGTAAATTTCTGAAGAGTCGCTCGCGACTTAACGCTAAGCGATAACAATTGGCACCGTCGTTGGCTTCCCACTGGTTCTGATCGGATCCTGGTATGCGACGAAACGACCGACACCGAGTAACACAACCTCATCGACGCACCTATCCCCAGGAAAGGCGTAACCCCGGCTACGCCGCAAATGCCATGCCGCAGATCAACTGGATTCGACTCGGCGGTCTGTTAAATTCTCGACCTGAAGTCGAGGGTTTAGGGCACTTACTGAGGCTTCTCCACGCTCCACACAGGCCCTAGTAGGGATCTACCATTCGCGTCAGAAATTATTTTCTCGCACTATTGACATCGCCTGTAAACAGTTCTATAAATCAGTTGTCTCTTTCATTCACGTCATAGATTTGAATGAAAGAGATTCGGATCAGGAGACAGTTCTGGTTTCGGCATCACTGCCGGGACCAACCCGAAGACGACGTGGGAACTGGAACATTAGATTCGAACCGGAGTGTGTACGTTGGGTTCTGTTTCGGGAAACTGAGCGGAGCGCGCAGAGATTGATCTTCGTCGGTCAGTGGTTGTGCGCGGTGGAAACGCCTCCTTTCGGACGCGCCGGCAAAGCAGAGCCCCTCGAACTAATACTTCGAGGGGTTCTGCATTTATTCTCCCATATAGGAATGGCTTCGGCAGGCTACGACACGGCCGTGACCGAACGACAGTAATGACACCATTCGACTAACACCGCAGGTCATCGGCTGGATGGCTCTAAAAATCAATCCCACGCTTAGCCATAATCCCGCTTTGAAATGCGTGCTTTACGTTTTCAATTCTGCTCACCGTATCGGCTACATCGATCAGTTCAGAGGATGCATCCCTACCTGTCAACACCACGTTTACATGTCGCGGTCTGTTCTCAATAGTTTCGACAACTTCATGGCAACTAATCCAATTCCAATTTATTGGGTACGTAATCTCATCTAGTATTACAAGATCGTAAGCACCTCCTTCGATCATTGCCTTTGAATGCTCCCACGCTTCCTTTGCAATGGCTTCGTCTTTGGATAAATCTGATGATTCCCAACTAAATCCGGCCCCAATGTGCCACCAATCAACACCTAATTGAACACCAATCGTCTCTTCACCTACTTTCCATTTTCCAGACTTCATGTATTGCACCACGCCGACTCTCCACCCTCGACCAAGAGCACGGATCATAATTCCCCAAGCAGACGAGGATTTTCCTCTACCATCACCAGTATTGAGAACTACCAATGAATTTGCGTGCTTTTTCTCTTCAGGTTCCTTATATTCCAGAGGTGGTTGATTCATTCTTGCTTCGTCCTTTCAACACAGGGATAAATTGTTCAAGCCATTCTGGATCAATGTGTTTGATTACTTCCTCGCTCACTAGATTGAGAACTCTATCTAGATCAAAAGGTGAGTTTGGTGAAAACCTTTTCAGAACAAGGTCGTTCTCAAATAGCCCATGGATATAGGTGGCCGCGATGTTACCCTCAAGATAGGCAAGACCGCCTTCAATTAATGGTGTCAACGTATTGCTGGATGATTCGCCGAAATGGATCTCGTATCCGGAGATTTCAGAACTCGATAACCACTCCCACGGTGTTTGCAGTTGAGGAAATTGGACGGTTCGTTTTCTGACTTCTTTATCGGGAGCAAAATGAGTAGTGAGATTCAATAAGCCCAAACCGTGTACTGGAGTCTTAGACTCGATCCCTTCATCGTCAACTATCTCTTTCCCCAGGATTTGCATGCCCCCGCAAATTCCGAGAATGGGTACTCCTAGCAAGGCCATCTTTTGGATCTCAGAGTCAATTCCATTCTCACGCATCCATGCGAGGTCCCCAGCTGAGCTCTTCGAACCTGGGAGAATCAGAAGGTCTGGGGAATCAAAATCGTCCTTGTGCCGTATCCAAGAGATTGTTGCGCTCTGTTGAAGCAGAGCAAATTCATCGAGATTGGAAGAATAGGGTCCGCAGACGATCTGTACTTTCTTACCTGTCCTATTCTTAGACGCGATGTGTGTCGAAGGCCCCTCTTCATTGGGTAGATCATGGGCAAACTTGGGAATCACCCCGACCGTTTTGACACCAGTCAATAATTCGAGTTCTTGTGGAGCGGGATGTAAAAGCTCTGGATCACCGCGGAACTTATTGAGTAAAAATCCGGAAATGAGTCGTTGCCAACGTTCGGGCAGTAGTTGATATGTTCCATAAAGATGTGCAAAGGCACCGCCTCGATCAATATCCACCACTAGAACAACGGAGGCGTTAGCGGCTTCAGCAACTCTCATGTTAACGAAGTCAGAGTCAAATAGATTAGTCTCTGCAGGGCTTCCCGCACCTTCAATCACGACAACTTCGTAAGTATCTAATAGGTAATTTAAGGAACTTTCTATGTGCGGCCAGACCTTCTCGGAACGGTTTTTCCAGGGCATCTCGGTAAATTCTTGATCAAATTTTCCCATGAGAATGAATTGACTCTTTGTGTCAGATTGAGGTTTGAGGAGCACCGGATTCATTCGAACACTGGGTTCTACTCTCGACGCTTTGGCTTGTAGCCACTGCGCAGTGCCAATTTCGCCGCCGTCAACGACACGTGAATTATTGGACATGTTCTGCGCCTTGAATGGAGCTACTCGGATTCCCTGATTTGAAAGAAACCGGCACAAAGCAGTGACGATAAGGCTCTTCCCCGCATCACTGGTACAACCTTGAACCATGATTGCCAGACCGCGTTGCTCCATTAGGTCCTTCAATATCTAGGAAGGAAAGGGGTTCAGCTCCGGAATTACACCGGAATTCGCTAAATGCTTCACCACTCTCTCGGCTGACCATCAGCTGAGAGAGTAAACGGACGCTATCAGAGAATCTCGCCGACTAGTGTCAGGTCAGTTCAGTCCAGTTCGTAAGAGCGTTTGGCCAGTCCGTACCAGTATCCATCTATCTTCGTGTCCGGCGTTCCATCCACTTGCGTTGAGGCACCGAGTGCAACAAAAAGTGGAGCGAAGTGCTCAGTCGACGGGTGTGCATAGGGCATCCCTGGTGCCCGGTGCTTAAAATCGACGAGCGAATCGATATCGCCACGAGCGAGCGCCTCGTCTGCCCATAGATCAAAATCGGTCGACCACGCTGGCGCCCTGCCGTGTGGGTCACTAAACGAAATGTACGGAAGACCATGAGTGAGGAATCCCGATCCCATGATCAACACCCCTTCTTCGCGGAGTGGGGCCAATCTCTTTCCAAGCTGTAGCAGCCGCGTCGGGTCGAGGGTCGGCATGGAGATCTGAAGTACTGGAATATCTGCCTCTGGATACATAACTGTCAGCGGCACATATGCGCCGTGATCTAGTCCGCGCTCTGGCTTATGTGCAACCGGCTCGTTATCGGGCATCAGCGCAGCAATTTTTTTGGCCAATTCTGGGGCACCCGGCGAGCGATACTGCACCTGGTAATACCGCTGTGGGAAACCATAAAAATCATAGAAAAGTGGCACGCCAGTTTCAGTTGCACCAATCGTTAGCGGTGCCGCTTCCCAATGTGCGCTCACGACCAGAATTGAAGTTGGGCGCGGCAACGCCGCACTCCACTTCCTTAATTCATCGGGCCAAAATTCGTCATCTATAAGAGGTGGTGCGCCGTGGCCGAGATAAAGCGAAGGCATAATCGTCTCTACCGCGCTTGAGGTCATCTGCTCCCCCACCCTTTAGTTGAACGTTCAACTACTCTACCACAGCCTTACTTGCTGGCATCTCAAGAGGGCAGACAAGTGCCATCAGCCCGAATCATCGAAAAATAGCCGTTCAAAGGCCACTCTGGCCCGCCGACTCTGACGCTGCCAGGCATCGAGCAGGAGGCCGCCCGAGTCAAACCCGAGTACCTGCGCAACGGCATGGAGATCGCGGGTATTGTGCGGTATCTCATCGGACGGACGGCCGCGCACGAGCATGATCGCATTCCGTATCTGGGTTGCCAGACGCCAGGAATCACTCAGCGTCGCCGCATCGGCAAGTGGAATCAATTTAAGCGCCGTCGCCCGTTGCAACACTTCTATGGTCGATGTTGTTCGCAATTTTGGTTCCAGGCCGCCGAAACGCAATTGAATCAATTGTGCAACCCACTCGGCATCAGATAGCCCACCCGGTCCAAGTTTGAGATGTCTACTCTTATCGGCTGCTCGTGGCAGGCGCTCGGATTCGACCCGTGCCTTTATCCGACGAATCTCGCGTATCTGCGCCTTATCAAGGCCTTGCGTCGAGTACCGATAAAAATCAATCAGCGCGATGAATCGCGCCCCTAGGTCTCGATCTCCGGCGATCGGCAGGGCCCGCAGAAGCGCCTGTCGTTCCCAGAGTTCACCCCACTGCGCGTAATAGGCAGAGAATGAGGCGAGTGTTCGAACCAGCGGACCTTGCTTGCCTTCTGGTCGAAGATCCGCATCGACAATCAATGGTGGCTCAGGACTGGGCAGTGAACAGAGTCGCCTTACTTCGCTTGCAAGGGCATGCGCGGCCGCGGTTGCCTCTTCTTCAATTGCATCCGGTAGAGGTTCGTGCACGAAAAGTACATCTGCATCGCTTGGGTAACTCATCTCACGACCACCTAGACGTCCCATGGCAATGATTGCGATTCGAGTTGGGATTGGTTTGTGGCTCTGCTTCTCGTAGGCGCGGATTGCTGCATCAAGAGCAGCCTTCAGCGTCGCGGCAGTGACGTCGGTGAGTGCACGACCAACATCGGCGACGCTCAACACACCAACAAGATCGCCAACGGCCGTGCGGAAGAGTTCGCGTCGACGGACGGCCCGCACTGCCTCGATCGCCCGCGTCGGATCGGATTGTCGTCTAGCAACAGTCAGTGCTTCGAGAGTAAGCGCTTCGATTCCACGTGGAGCCAGATCAGCATCCTCTTCGAGCATCGCCGCCGCCTCAGGCGCCCTCAGCAGCATCTCAGAGGCGTAGCGCGAGGATGATAAAACCAACGCCAATCGCTGTGCAGCGGTGCCACTGTCTCGAAGCGTCCGCAGATACCAAGGAGTATCTCCCAAGGCTTCAGAGAGTTGGCGGAAACCAAGCAGACCGGCATCTGGATCTGGACCTTGGGCGAACCAGCCCAACATTGCAGGGAGAAGTTGGCGTTGAATAGCCGCTCTTCGAGAAAGGCCCGACGTTAGCGCCTCAAGGTGTTTGAGCGCTCCTACCGGATCGACATATCCGAGGGCAGAGAGACGGCGCTGCGCTGCCTCCGGCGTTAGCCGCTGTTCATCAGGAGCGAGTCTGGCAACGGCTTGAAGGAGTGGGCGGTAGAAGAGTTTCTCGTGGATTCGACGGACTAGTGCGGAACGCTCGCGCCATTGATCTTTAAGTTCCACCTCCGAGTTGATCAGATAATGCATGGATCGACCGATCCGACGTAAATCACTCTCAGCTTCCGGTACTAGATGCGTGCGTTGCATCTTCTGCACTTGGATTCGATGTTCCAAGGTCCGAAGCCAGGCATAGGCCTCAATGAGGGCTGCACCATCCTCACGTCCGACGTAACCGCCCAGAGATAGAGCGCGCAGAGCAGAGAGAGTGCTCTGTACCCTGAGCGCTTCGTCCGACTTCCCATGTACCAATTGGAGCAATTGCACAGCAAATTCGACATCGCGTAGCCCGCCTACGCCCAATTTCAGATTTCGAGCAGCCTCTTTCGCGGGAATATATTCTTCGACTTTCCTACGCATGGCTTGTACTTCGTCCACGAAGCCCGGACGATCTCCAACTCCCCAAATGAGCGGAGAGAGAGTGTCAACAAAACGTTGCCCAACTTCTAGATCACCAGCCGCTGGCCTTGCCTTCAAGAGGGCTTGGAATTCCCAAGTCTTAGCCCACTTTTCGTAGTAGGCAAAATGGCTTGCTAGCGTGCGTACCAATGGCCCATCTTTTCCTTCAGGGCGCAAGCCTGCATCGACTTCCCAGAGCGCACCCTCTGATGTCAGCTCACTACAAGCACTCATCATCCCCGTTGCCAGAGTTGAAGCGACTTTCAGCATTTCATCTGACGGCATTGAACCATCCACGGGTTCAGCGGCAAAGATCACGTCGACGTCTGAGATGTAATTCAATTCGCGGGCGCCACACTTTCCCATGGCGATAACGGCCAGTCTCACCTCGTCGGCTCGCGGCACTTCGCGTCGGGCAATCACCAGCCCCGCATCGAGAGCGTCCGTTGCTAAGTTGGAGAGTGCACCCGCCGTGACTTCCACGCCCCATTCACCATTTAGATCTTGCGCGGCGATCTGAAGCAGTTGGCGGCGATAGTTCAAGCGCAATTCATTTAGCGTGGTGCCTCTATCGGAATCTGCAAACTCTACGGAAATGATTTCGGTGAGAGAGGGTTGGATCGGCATCAACTCGCCAGCCAGCAGGTCGAGGTCGCGTGGGCGTCGAACCAGATGATCACCCAGTGCACTGCTCGCGCCCAGTATGGCGAAGGTTCGGTCGGCTAAGCGCGGATCGTTCCCCAGCCAAAATGGGACCGTCTTATCTGCCTCGACCATCCGGGAAAGGTAGAGGAGCGCCTGATCCGGATCAGCCGTATGCGAGAGCGTTGAGAGCAACTCAGGAATTTGGGAATCGAGTTCGAGAAGAAGTTCCGCCGCTAAAACTGGATCGGCAAATCCTATTCGGGCCAGCGCGGCACGATCGCTCTGGATCCTGCCTCTCGGCTCATTCTTCATGTAGAGAAGATTATCTTGAAGGAATCAGAAGCCTAGGCGGTCTAGCGCCTTTGGGTCGCGCTGCCATTCCTTGGCGACCTTGACTCGCAGATCTAGGTAGATGGGTACGCCTAAATAACGCTCGATCTCGCGCCTAGCTTCGGTGCCGATCTCTTTGAGTCGAGCACCGCCAGTACCGATGATTATCGACTTCTGGCTCGGGCGTTCAACATATAAAAACGCCTGGATACTGACTAGTTTTGAATCTGGTTTCCGAATGACCTCCTCAACGACCACCGCGATGGAGTGCGGCATTTCATCGTGAACGCCTTCAAGAGCCGCCTCTCTAATCAACTCAGCAATCATCACCTCTTGCGGCTCATCGGTTATCTGGCCCGACGGATAGAGCGCCGTTCCTTCTGGGACCAATTTGATAAGTAGCGAGACTAACAATTCGGTCTGATCGCCCGACTTTGCGCTGACGGGAACGATCTCATCCCAGTCGAAGCCATGATCGGCTGCCAACTTCACGACTTCAAGTAGTCGCTCTGGCATTAAAGCCCGATTCCCTAGATCACTCTTGGTTATTATGGCGACTCGTTTCACTGCTCCAGCGTCGGCAATCTGTTTGGCGATGTAAGCATCTCCCGTGCCACATTTTTCATCAGCTGGCAGGCACATTGCAATCACGTCTACCGACGAATAGGCATCACGAACTGACTCATTGAGGCGTTGGCCCAGCAAGGTTCGCGGACGATGTATTCCCGGGGTATCCACTAGAACGAGTTGTGAATCGTTCCGATCAATTATCGCTCTGATCGTGTGTCGCGTTGTCTGAGGCTTGGTGGAAGTGATCGCTACCTTCTCACCGACCAGCGTGTTCGTGAGTGTCGACTTGCCCGAATTGGGTCTACCAACGAGGCAGACGAAACCAGCGCGTGGGCTGCTCAAGAAGTTGCCTTCGCCAAAGCTCGTGCAAAAGTTTCAATCGGTTGGGCGCCCGAAATGCCGTATCTGCCATCGATCACAAAGAACGGTACGCCGTTTGCGCCAAGTCTGGCCGCCGCAGCTTGATCCGTTTCAACTTCATTCGTGAAAGAGTCGCCACCTAACAGCGCCACCACATCATCTGGTTGGTACCCGACCGAGACTGCGACCGCCAACAAATCTGACGCAGTGAATAGCGGCTTTGCGTCTTCAAAATATGCCTTGTACATCGCTGCTAGGAGTGGTTGAGCATCGCCCCGGCTCTGTGCCCACAACAGGAGCCGATGTGCCTCCAACGTGTTGCCTGTCATGGTCTCTTTCAATCTAAAAGTAAGACCAGCTTCAGCAGCAATTTTGCTGACGCGATCCAACATGGCATCCACTTGGGTCACCCCATATCTCTCCCGGAGTGCATCGAACGAGGAGCGCGTTGCGTTCGCTCTGGGATCCAGCTGGAAGGCTCGATGTTTGATCTCGATATCTCCGTCGAAACCCGCTAAAGCAACTTCGAGATTTCGCTTTCCGATATAACACCATGGGCAGACGACGTCAGACCAAATTTCAATTAACAAGTTGAACTCGTCCAATCTCGTCTTCATGCCAGAGCGATATTGCACCGGCGAACTCGAAAAAAGCCACCCGAGCAGCTGGGCTTGGCATGTGCCCCACAACAACACCGGCTTCAAGTCCAATAGCGCCACTTGACACGGCTGCGGCAATTACAGATTGCAGAGCATCTAAATTGAGTGATTCGAGCACGACCAATGTTGCGGTGTAGGTGCGCCCAGAAATGTCTCGTACGGCTGCACCCTGTACAACGTTGTTACGAACTTTGGTGGCACGTGCGAGTGTGAACAGTTTCCGATCTTCCTCACTCAAGGTGGTCAAATCAATCGTCATTTTGTCTTCCCTCGATTCGCTCGATTAGGACTGAACTAATGCGCCGACGTCGTCCAACTGGTCGCTCGGCGATAAATTTGAATCCATGCACTTCGATTTCGCTACCTGGAATGGGAACTCGACCCAGATGCTTGGCCAGTAATCCTCCTACAGTATCGACATCGTCCAAATCTGAATTGTCAAATTCAATATCTAGTTCGGCAGCCAGGTCTTCTATGTTAATCCGCGCGAGGACGCGTGCACGATCTTCGGAGAGCCACTCGAACGGCGCTTCCTCGTCGTCGAATTCGTCGGCAATTTCGCCGACGATCTCTTCGAGAATGTCCTCAATAGTGATAAGCCCCGCTGTGCCGCCATACTCGTCGACAACGATTGCTAGGTGAATTTGCTTCGCCTGCATTTCGCGAAGCAGCTCGTCAGCGGCTTTGCTCTCTGGAACGAAGGTGGCTTGGCGCATCCATTGCTCAACTTTTTCTACGGATTCGGCTTCGTGATGATCATGGATGCGCTTGGCCACATCCTTGATGTAGGCAATGCCAATTATGTCGTCGAGACTCTCACCGATTACGGGAACACGTGAAAACCCGGAGCGGAGCGCCAACGATAGGGTCTGGCGGAGGGTCTTACCTTTTTCAACCCAAACCATTTCAGTGCGTGGGACCATTAATTCTCGAGCAATGGTGTCACCGAGCTCGAATACCGAGTGGATCATCTCGTGCTGTTCTTCTTCGACAAGGCCACGCTCCCTGGCCTGATCTACCAGATCACGCAATTCTGCTTCCGATGAGAACGGCCCTGAGGGAAAGCCTTTCCCTGGGGTCAGCGCATTACCGAGTGCAATAAGGATTCTTGTTACGGGCCCAAGCAGCGTAGCCAGCGCCACCGCAAATAGGGCTCCCGGTCGTACCAGGGATTCAGGGTGCTGCTTTCCCATCGTGCGCGGGCCAACACCCACTACGACGTATGACACAACAAGCATGATCGCAATCGTCTGAGCCAGCGCAACTACTTGGCTGTCATTCCGATCGAGCAGGAGCACCGCCACCAGCACAGTGGCGGTCAGTTCGCAGCCTTTACGGACGAATAGAACGACATTCAGGTAACGCGGCAGATCGGCCAAGACCCGGCGTACGCGTACGGCGCCTCTGCGCCCATCGGTAAGCATCTCCTCGACGCGCAGTCGCGAAATCGAAGTGAGTGCGCTTTCGGTAGCGGCTAAAACACCGGCAAAAGCGACCAAGAAGATGGCTATCAGGAGGGTCAACACGCTCATAGTGCCGCTCGCCATCTCGCTAAGAGATCTGACTGCAGACCAAACATCTCAAGTTCTTGATCTGGTTCGGCATGGTCGAAGCCAAGCAGATGCAAGATTCCATGTGTGGTTAGCAACTGCAACTCTTCCTCAGTCGAATGACCAGCTGTCTGAGCCTGCGCTTGCGCGACGGTTGGACATAGAACCAAGTCTCCTAGGACCGGTGCATCGTCAGCGACATCACCTGACCAACTGCCAGGGCGAACTTCATCCATTGGAAATGAGAGAACATCGGTGGGTCCAGCCAGGCCCATCCACTCGAGATGCAACTGACTCATCTGCTCCTGTGTTGCAACGAGTACAGAAAGCTCCGCCTCTGGATGAACATGTTGATCGGCAAGGACGAAACTGCTCAGCGAGCCCAGCGCCTGATCATCAATTTCGATGCCGGACTCGTTGGATATTTCTATATTCAAGACTTTCCTCGGCTGGGCCTAGCCAGATTCGCTGTTGTGGCATCCCAGCGTCCATACGCCTCGACAATGTCAGCAACCAGGCGAGGTCGAACCACATCCGATGAAGTTAGAATTGGAAAGGCCACGTCCTCGACGCCCGCAAGGATCTCACGCACGATGCGCAGTCCAGATTGCGCACTGCCTGGTAGATCCACTTGGGTGACATCACCGGTGATCACAATCTTGGAACCAAAGCCAAGTCGAGTAAGGAACATCTTCATCTGCTCGGGCGTCGTGTTCTGTGCTTCGTCTAGAATGATGAAAGCATCATTTAATGTGCGCCCGCGCATATAGGCAAGCGGTGCAACCTCGATTGTCCCAGATTGCATAAGTTTTGGAATCGATTCGGGGTCGATCATGTCGTGCAGGGCATCGTAAAGCGGACGTAGGTATGGATCGATCTTCTCGTAGAGGGTGCCCGGCAAAAAGCCAAGGTGTTCCCCTGCTTCAACGGCTGGGCGCGTCAGGATGATTCGATTGACTTGCTTTGCCTGGAGCGCTTGGACAGCTTTTGCCATCGCCAGATAAGTCTTTCCGGTCCCTGCTGGGCCGATCCCGAAAACGATGGTGTGTTTATCGATTGCATCCACATAGTGCTTCTGGTTAAGCGTCTTAGGTCGAATCGTGCGACCACGGTTGGAGAGGATATTGAGCGACAATACTTCAGCAGGGCGCTGGGTAGGCTCGTTGCGCAACATCGCGATGCTGCGGTCAATCGACTCTGGCGAGAGGGGCTGGCCACTTCTAATTATTAGTGCCAACTCAGAAATCAAACGTTCGACTAGAGCAACTTCTTCGACATCGCCACGGAGCGAGATCTCATTCCCGCGTACGTGGAACTTGACTCCGGCAAAAACTTTCTCTATCTGTTTGATGAGCGAATCACCCGCACCGAGCAGTGCGACTGGCGGCACACTTGCCGGAATCGTAATCAGAGAGGTTGCCTCTTCCATTGGAATAACTCTATCCGCCTCTAGCCGGCCGGCCATTGGAGCGGTCGTCCACCGATGAGGTGCAGGTGAGCGTGGAAGATACTCTGGCCAGCCACGGCACCCGTATTGAAAATAATCCGATAGCCCTCAAGTCCATCCAACGCGCTTATCTCTGCGGCCATTCGCACCATTTCGGCAAGCACCAGGGGTGAACGAACGGCGACCTCTTCAGCATTCGAATAGTGTTCGCGTGGAATTATCAGAACGTGAGTAGGCGCAGTTGGTGAGATGTCGCGAAAGGCAACCACTGACTCATTGGAAAGCACAACGTCAGCCGGAATTTTACCGTCTGCAATCGCACAGAATAGGCAATCGCCTCTCGGGCTTCGCTCGCTGTTATTCTCCATCATCGGGCCTAGATGCCTAAGAAGTGATCGAGGCCGTGGGTGAGACCAGGGTGTGAACTCACCGATCTAATCCCAATGAGCACACCCGGCATGAAACCGATACGGTCAAACGAGTCGTGTCGCAGGGTGAGTGTCTCTCCCCGACCGCCAAAAAGGACCTCTTGATGGGAGACCAGGCCACGCAAGCGCACTGAATGGACCGGAATGCCATCTATCCTTGCGCCGCGCGCACCTGGCAAGGAAATACTCGTGGCGTCGGGCTGCGCACCGAGATTTGCCGATTTACGGGCATCCGCAATCAACTCAGCAGTGCGACGAGCAGTACCGCTTGGAGCATCTGCTTTATCGGGATGGTGCAGCTCAACGATTTCCACTGATTCAAAGAATCGGGCGGCTTGCTGAGCAAACTTCATCATAAGGACGGCTCCGAGCGCGAAGTTTGGCGCAATCAAAACTCCCACCTTTGGATCTGCCTTAAGCCAACCTGACACTTGCGCTAAACGCACGTCGTCGAAGCCTGTGGTGCCGACGACGGCGTGTATCCCATGCGAGATCAGGAATTCCAGATTCGCCATGACTGAATCTGGATGGGTGAAATCCACAACTACTTCTGCGCCATTCTGTACGAGCAAGGAGAGTGGATCGCCCAAATCTAGTTCAGCGACAACTTCCAGATCCTGAGCGCCAGTCACTGCGTTAACCACTTCGCTGCCTACGCGACCTTTAGCGCCAAGCACGCCAACCTTGATTGCCACTACGCCACCGCCTCTTGAAATTTGGAAGCCGCTCGACCTTTAAACGGACCAATGATCGCGAGCGTAGGACGCTTGCCAAGCAGTGTGGAAGCCACGCTCTGCACATCTTCGGACCCCACCGCATCGATGTCGGCAAGCATTTCGTCAATTGTCTTCAAATCCCCGTACATAAGCTCGCTCTTGCCGATTCTGGTCATCCGTGAGCCGGTATCTTCGAGGCCGAGCACAAGCCCGCCCTTGGCCTGGCCCTTCGCCCGCTCTAATTCCTCGTCGCGCAGGCCGTTGGCCGCAACGTCTGCAAGCAGATCACGCGTGATTTTAAGGACTTCATGCACCTTCGACGGCTGGCAACCAGCGTAAATGCCAAAAAGTCCGCTACCGGCAAACTGTTGCGAATACGAATAGACGGAGTAGGCAAGGCCCCGCTTCTCACGAATCTCTTGAAAGAGTCGAGATGACATGCCACCTCCGAGTGCAACGTTAAGCACGCCAAGAGCGAACCGTCTCTCGTCGGTACGGGAAAGACCAGGCATCCCCAGCAACAAGTGGGCTTGCTCGGTCTCTTTGGCCATTACCTGGAACTCGCCCACTCCTCGATATTTCACAGCCCCCACATCGCGTGGCTCAGCAGGCTTGGACCGTCCGGTTAAAAAACCATCCTTGGCAAAGGCACGTTTTGTCTGGCGGACGACATCGTCATGCTTGATATTCCCGGCGACCGCTACCACCAAATCGCTCGGACGATACCTTCGTTTGTAATAGCCGTTGACCGAAGCGCGAGACATACCCGTGATCGATTCAACGCTGCCCAGGATTGGTCGCCCTAGAGGGGTATCCCCATAAAGGGCTTCAGTGAAAAGATCGTGGATCAGATCGCCCGGATCATCATCTCTCATATGAATTTCTTCGAGAACGACGCCACGTTCAGCATCAACATCTGTGGGCGCAACAATCGAAGAGGTAATGAGATCTGAAACTACGTCGATCGCGAGCGGCAGGTTCTCATCGAGCACGCGAGCATAGAAACAGGTGTACTCCTTGCCAGTAAACGCATTCATCTCACCACCCACAGCCTCGATTGTCGATGAGATTTCCATAGCGGTGCGGTGCTTGGTGCCTTTGAAGAGCAAGTGCTCTAGGAAGTGGGAGGCACCGGCGACCGATGGCGATTCATCTCTCGATCCGACATTTACCCAAACGCCAAAAGCGGCGCTACGAACCGTAGGAAGTTCTTCCGTTACGATTCGTAGGCCGCTTGGCAATACCGCTTTACGGATATTGGTTTTGGTCACTCGGTCGCGGAGGCCGCTTCACCCTCAAGCACAGGCACTAACGAGAACTTCCCCTTCGGATCGATCTCGGCGATTTCAACCTGAATCTTGTCGCCAACCTTCATGACATCTTCGAGGTTATCAATACGTTTGCCGCCATGCATTTTGCGAATCTGCGACACGTGGAGAAGACCATCCCTACCTGGCATCAGTGAAACGAAGGCGCCAAAGGCCGCCAACTTCACAACAGTGCCTAGGTAACGCTCGCCAACTTCAGGCATCTGTGGGTTCGCAATCGCATTGATCTGCGCACGAGCCGCTTCAGCAGCTGTGCCGTTGGTGGCACCGATATAGATCGTGCCATCGTCCTCGATTGAGATATCAGCGCCAGTTTCATCTTGAATCTGGTTGATGATCTTGCCCTTAGGCCCGATGACGGCACCAATCTGATCCACTGGGATCTTGATCGAAATAATGCGAGGTGCAAATTCGCTCATCTCGTCCGGAGCGTCGATTGCTTCTGCCATAACACCAAGAATGTGTAGGCGTGCCTCACGAGCCTGATGCAGCGCGCCAGCTAGGACGCTGGCTGGGATGCCAGATAGTTTCGTATCTAGTTGCAAGGCCGTAATGAATTCCTTGGTTCCTGCGACTTTGAAGTCCATATCGCCGAAGGCATCTTCAGCTCCGAGAATGTCAGTCAACGCTACGTACTCCGTCTTGCCATTCACTTCATCAGATATCAAGCCCATCGCAATACCAGCAACTGGCGCCTTTAACGGGACTCCTGCATTAAGGAGCGACATCGTCGAGGCGCAGACCGAACCCATCGAGGTAGAACCGTTAGATCCGAATGCTTCAGATACCTGACGGATTGCGTATGGGAACTCTTGACGCGTAGGAAGAACTGGAAGAAGCGCGCGTTCGGCGAGCGCACCATGGCCGATCTCACGACGCTTTGGCGAACCAACGCGACCCGTCTCGCCCGTCGAATATGGCGGGAAGTTGTAATTGTGCATGTAGCGCTTGGTACGTTCTGGATTCAAAGTGTCGAGTTGCTGTTCCATCTTGAGCATGTTTAGCGTGGTGATACCCATGATCTGAGTTTCGCCGCGCTCGAAGAGGGCAGAGCCGTGAACGCGTGGAACAACGGCAACTTCGGCCGACAATTCTCGAATATCGCGGAGTCCACGACCGTCAATTCGGACCTTGTCACGTAGAACTCGTTGGCGAACCAACTTCTTCGTAAGCGAACGGAACGCGCCGCCAATTTCCTTTTCGCGCCCTTCGAATTGAGCAGCCAAGGTCTGGTTCGCAGCCCCTTTGACTCGATCCATTTCGCTCTCGCGCTCTTGCTTTCCAGCGATCGTCAACGCTGCTGCTAAATCTTTCGTAAAGGCAGATTCAACAGCGTCGAAGACATCCGGCTGGTATTCAAGGAACACTGGAAACTCGCCCGTTGGCTTCGCGGCTTGATCTGCCAACGACTGTTGCGCCGCACAGAGTATCCGAATGAACGGCTTGGCGGCATCAAGGCCTTGGGCCACAATCTCTTCGGTCGGGGCAGTTGCACCGCCAGCAATCAAATCGAGTGTGTTCGCTGTAGCTTCGGCTTCAACCATCATGATGGCTACGTCATCTCCAGCGATGCTGCCGGCGACGACCATGTCAAAGACAGCATCGGATAACTGCGAGTGCGTTGGGAAAGCAACCCACTGACCTGAAATAAGGGCAACGCGAACGCCACCAATTGGCCCAGTGAATGGCAATCCGGCAAGTTGGGTCGACATCGAAGCCGCGTTGATCGCGACGACGTCGTAAAGCACATCTGGGTTAAGCGCCATCACGGTGACGACGACCTGAACTTCGTTACGTAGGCCCTTCACGAAAGAAGGACGCAACGGGCGGTCAATCAGACGACAGGTGAGGATCGCATCTTCGCTCGGGCGCCCTTCACGTCGGAAGAAAGAGCCTGGGATGCGCCCTAGCGCATACATTCGCTCTTCCACATCTACGGTGAGTGGGAAGAAATCGAACTGTTCCTTGGGGTTCTTCGACGCCGTTGTCGTTGATAGCAGCATGGTGTCTTCGTCTAGGTAGACGACCACCGAGCCGCCAGCTTGACGGGCAAGAAGCCCAGTTTCAAATCGCACCTTACGGGTGCCAAATTTTCCATTATCAATTACTGCTTCAGTTGTGTAGACCTGACCCTGCACGGGTCTCTCCATTCTCCTCATCCCTGAGGAACTCTTCTGGGAGCGACGGTCTTCGATCGAAGCCCACGGGTGCTGGGCGGAAATATCCGCACACAACCCCGGAGGCCACTACCGAGGACCGGATCGAACCCGCTTCGTTATCTTTAGTTAATCTCGTGCGTTCCGTGCCCCGAGTTAGCGGCGCAGGCCGAGACGCTCGATTAGTGAGCGGTAACGCTCAATGTCAGTCTTAGCCAAGTATTGGAGAAGACGACGACGACGGCCAACCATCAGCAGGAGGCCGCGGCGACCATGGTGGTCATGCTTATTGCTCTTCAGGTGCCCGGTTAGGTCGTCAATCCGCTTCGATAGCATCGCAACCTGAGCCTCTGGGCTACCGGTATCTGCGGCGGAGGTGCCATAAGCGCTGATGATCTGCTGCTTCTGCGAACTTTTAAGAGCCATGTACTTGTTGGCACTCCTTCATATCGAAGCGGGGGTCCCGGGTTCCATACACGGTGACACGCCTTCCCGCCTTACGTATAACTAGCGAAGGCTACCAGCGCACGCCCTCCGAAGCCGAATCTGATCTGGTCCGAACTACCTGGTGAGCTCGCGAGTCCGATCGCAATCCTTGGCCATTTGGAGTAAGAGCTCCTCTATGGAGCCAAATTTGAGCGTCTCCCGCAGCCGCCAACCAAACTCCACCCGGGCGACTTGGTCGTAGAGGTCAAGATCCTCTCGGTCCAAGGCGTAGGCCTCAACCCGGCGTTCAAGGCCGTCAAAAGTTGGGTTGGTGCCAACCGAGATTGCCGCCGGCCATCTCTCCCCAGAGACCGAGAGCCAGCCTGCGTAGACGCCATCGGCTGGGATGCAGGTATGCGCCAGTAGCGCCAGATTCGCCGTCGGATATCCAAGTTGACGTCCACGAGCATCTCCGTGGATAACCAGCCCCTCCACACAGTGCGGCCTAGCCAGCAGTTGCCAGGCGCCCTGGAGATCCCCCTCTTGGACCGCAGACCGAATCAGAGTCGAGGAGAACGGCTTCACCCCACCCATCAGGAGCGGAACCGCATGGACTTCAAAGCCTTTCTTCTCCCCCGAACCGCACAATTCTTCGACTTTGCCTGAAGCACCGTGTCCATAGGTGAAGTTGGCTCCGACGAACACCGCTCTTGCACCAAGGACGCTCACGAGAGTTTCATCAACAAATCTCTCGGGTGAGAATGAGGCGAAATCCTTGGTGAACGGCCAGACCACGACCGCGTCCGCCCCAGCGTCGAGGAGCAACTCGGCGCGATAAGAGACTGTGGTGAGCATCGCTGGTTGTCGATTTGGGGCCAATACCGCCGTCGGGTGTGGATCAAAAGTCAGCACAACAAGTGGGAGGCCTAACTCGATGGCCCGCTTTTTCGCGATCCTGATGATTTCGCGATGGCCAAGATGGACCCCGTCGAAGACACCAATCGCGACGACTGCGCCCTGCCCCTCGGCCGGCTGCTTGCCAAACCAGAATGGAATGCCCACAGTCACTAGACCTTAGTGCCGCTTGATAGTTATCAGTAATGCCACGGCGAAGGTGGTCCATAGAGTCGAGAAGAGCGCTCCGGCCAACGTGGCAGCCTCCGCCTCGCGCGCCAGCGATTCGCTCACTCGCCGTTTCACTCTGATGCTAAAGAGCTGGAGCGTTAATGACTCGGCCACCAGAAGAATCAGTGCGAGTGCCGCATAGAGAGTCCGACCCTTGAGCGCCGACAGAATCAATGCGATGAGTGAGAGCAGGATCGGGAGTGCGTTGAGAAGGCGAAGTTGCTTGATTGATTTCATGCAAAAACTGCCAATGGTTTCGCGCCATCCGATCGGTTCTGAACCAACGCGATCAGCGACTCTTCGAAGATCGCTGCTACTACCTCGTCAATCTCGCTTGGCGCGAGTTTGCCACCATGGGATAGGACTTGTCGCTCTTGGCCGGTGATCATTCGAACTGGGAAAATTAAACGCGCTACCTCGACCATCGGCATGAACGTGAAATCTTCTTCGAACTGGTCAATCTTTCTGGCCGACTCCAAGGTGAAGGAATCGATTACGGTACGACGGAGCGAAGTGAGATGCCCACCAACCCCTAGAGCGATGCCAAGATCACGAGCCAACGCTCGGATATATGTGCCTGATGAACACTCGATGGTGGCCATGAGATCGATGTAGGTACTCGTGCGGGTCAGGATCTTCGCGTCACATCGATAGATGGTCACCGCACGCTCGGGTAGAACGACTTCATCGCCGGCGCGCACTCTTGTATATGAACGGACGCCGTCAATTTTGATCGCAGAGACCGAACTCGGTCGCTGCTGGATTTCGCCCCGAAAGGCAGCGATGCTCCGATAAATCTCGATATCCGTGACGGCCGCCAATTCAGCAGGGGTGCATTGCGCGATCACTTCGCCTTCGGCATCATCGGTGATCGTGGCCGCGCCGAGCCTAATAGTGGCCTCGTATGTCTTGCTCTTGTTGGACAGATAACCAAGAAGCCTGGTGGCGCGACCGATTCCAAGAAGTAATAAACCGGTAGCCATCGGATCAAGCGTGCCTGCGTGGCCTACTCGCCGAGTTCCGGCAATGCGCCGCATCCGCGCAACCACATCATGACTGGTCCAGCCGCTCTCCTTATCGACGATGACCAAGCCGTCCCTTGAACCAGGACCATCAGTTGGCAGACTCACTCTTCGTCTTCGGCATCCTTGATACGTGGCGCTTTATAGGGATCGATCTCTCCTGCATGTACCGCACCAGCGCTTGTTTTGGCGATCAGCTGATCACGCGCCGCAGTTTCGGCCAGGATCGATTCCAGATGTGCCGCAGTTTCTAGGATGGCATCGGGCACGAACTCGAGCGATGGAGTAAGGCGAACGCCTATCTCTTTGCCCACCGCGGAACGAATCAGACCCTTTGCACTCTCTAGCGCGGCGGCGCTGGCAGAACGCTCGTCTTCGCCACCGAGAACGGTGTAGAAGATCGAGGCGTGCTGTAAGTCACCAGTTATCCGCACATCAGTGATTGTGACAAAACCAAGGCGTGGATCCTTGATCTTCTGCTCGAGCATCTCAGCGACAACGACCCGAATGCGATCTGAAACCTTACGAGCACGTTGCGATTGTGTCATTGCTACGCACGCACCTTCTCACGCATCTCGAACGTTTCTACAATATCCCCAACCTGAAGATTGTTATACGTTCCAAGTCCGATACCGCACTCGAATCCTTCGCGCACCTCCGTTGCGTCATCCTTGAAACGACGGAGTGATTCGATCCGGAGGTTGTCTCCAACTACGACGCCATCCCTGATGACGCGAGCCTTGGCATTTCTTCGGATGGTCCCATCTCGCACGATACAGCCGGCAATATTGCCGAACTTGCTCGAACGGAACATGTCGCGAATCTCGGCTGACCCAAGGGAGACTTCCTCGAACTCAGGCTTGAGCAGACCCTTGAGAGCCTTCTCAACCTCTTCGATCGCTTGGTAAATAACCGAGTAGAAGCGGACATCCACGCCTTCACGTTCGGCCAACTGCGCGGTCTGGCGCTCAGGTCGGACGTTGAAGCCGATGACAACCGCACTCGATGCTGAAGCCAGGGTGATGTCGTTGTTATTGATTGCGCCGACGCCTCGGTGGATCACTCGCATCTCCACCTGGCTACCCACGTCGATCTTGAGCAGAGCATCCTCGAGCGCTTCGACCGAACCGCTGACATCTCCCTTGATGATGAGGTTGAGAGTCTCGACCTTGGATTGTTCCAAGAAGTCTTCGAGCGAAACCTTCTTGCGCCCCTTGGTGAGTTGTGCGTTCCGTTCTGCTGCCTGACGCTTCTCAGCGATCTGACGTGCAGTGCGATCTTCGTCTGCGACAAGGAACTTGTCACCGGCATTCGGCACCGAGGTGAAACCGAGCACCTGTACTGGATCTGACGGCCCCGCGCTCTGGATTAGGTCACCGGCGTCGTTGAGCAGCGCGCGAACTCGACCGAAGGATCCACCGGCAACCACGGCATCACCGACGCGGAGGGTTCCGCGTTGGATCAGCATGGTGGCTACTGGGCCGCGACCGCGGTCCAGATGCGCTTCAATCGCAACACCGCGGGCAGAAGTATCTGCGACAGCGCGCAGATCTAGTGCGGCATCCGCCGTCAGAAGGATTGATTCAAGAAGTTGGTCGATACCTTGACCGGTCTTTGCCGAGACATCGACGAAGATCGTCGTCCCGCCGTACTCTTCGGCGACGAGGTTGTACTCAGTGAGTTGCTGACGAACCTTTGCCGGGTTCGCACCCTCCTTATCAACTTTGTTCACCGCGACGACGATCGGAACGCCAGCCGCCTGGGCATGGTTGAGCGCCTCGATCGTCTGCGGCATTACGCCATCATCTGCAGCAACAACGAGAACCGCAATATCAGTTACCTTCGCCCCACGAGCACGCATTGCGGTGAATGCTTCGTGACCTGGCGTGTCGATGAAGGTGACCGCCCGGTCGATGCCATCGTGCACGGTTCGAACTTGGTAGGCACCGATGTGTTGGGTGATTCCACCTGCTTCGCGTCGTACCACTTTGGTCTTGCGAATAGCGTCGAGTAGGAGGGTCTTACCGTGGTCAACGTGACCCATGACGGTCACCACTGGTGGCCGCGCAACTAGGCTTTCTTCAGTTAATGCAGCAATCTCGGCGTCGAGGTCGATATCGAACTCTTCGAGCAACTCTCGATCTTCATCTTCTGGACTGACGATCTGCACGTCGTAGCCAAGTTCCGAACCGAGCAGCGCAAAGGTGTCTTCGTCAACCGATTGGGTTGCCGTAACCATCTCTCCCAAGTGAAAGAGTGCGGTTACCAAGGCCGCTGGATTGGCATCGATCTTCTCGGCAAAGTCTGAGAGCGAAGCTCCGCGGGGCATTCGGATAACTGTTGACCCGTCACCGCGTGGAATGATGACGCCACCCAGTTGGGGTGCCTGCATGTTGTCGAATTCTTCACGGCGCAACTTCTTACTCTTGCGGGCTTTGTTCGACTTTCCACCCTGCTTGCCGAAGGCGCCGGCTGCACCACCTCGGCCGCCGGGACCGCCGCGACCGGGAGAGCCACCGCGCCCCGCTGGAGCAGCACTTGGCGCGCCGGTGCCGGGGACACCAGGTGCACCGCTGGGGCGTGAACCTGGACGCGATGAAGGAAAGGCTGGACGACCTGGCGCTCCGCCAGTGCCAGTGGAAGTACCGGGGCCACCAGGTCGCTGGGGCCTGGCCGCAAATCCTGGACGGACACCACCGGGACCCGCTGGACGGACCGGGCCACCAGGACCACCAGGTCGGGTAGTACTCGGTCGGGCTGGAGGCGCCGATGGCCGTGATGGTGGGCGCGGAATGCCTGGAGTTGAAAACGGATTATTTCCTGGCCGAGCGGCGGTGGGGCGCGGAGAGACGCTTCTGGCCTCGGTTGGCGACGAGAATGGATTATTTCCTGGCCGGGGCGGGCGTGGCGTCGTCGCGGTGCTCTCTGGCAGAACCGGCGCCACTGGAACGGTTGATATCACGGGGGCAACCGGCACTGCTGGTGCTACCGGCACTACCGGCGGAACTTCAACGGCCGCCGGGGCGCTCACAACTGGCGTCGGCACTACGACTTCGTCGGCAGCAGCCTTCTTAGCCGCTGCCTTTGCTGGCGCTTTCTTGACCGGGGCCTCAACCGGGGTAGCGGAAGGAGGGTATAACTCCCGCATCTTCCGTACCACCGGGGGTTCAACGGTTGACGATGCCGAACGGACGAACTCGCCCAACTCCTGGAGTCTGGCAAGGACAACCTTGCTCTCCATACCGAGCTCTTTCGCAAGCTCATAGACGCGGACCTTAGCCACAATGCTCCTGTCTCGGTCCGCAAAGCCTGCGTGACCGTTCTTACTACTTCATGGACGTGCTCTTACCGGTGGTGCTCATAGAGAGTTCATCGTCTTCCGCCCCCATTGGATAGGTATTCCACTAGCGGTGAGATCTCAAAACGTCCATCGAACTTGAGCGCCCGATTAAACGCCTTTCTTCTTACCGCCTCATCGATGCACTCACGGTGGAGCCAAGCGCCGCGACCTTTTTTGCGAGCCAGCGGATCTGGGACCAGCCGATCCAGATCCTGCACTACACGTAAGAGGCGCGACCGAGGCTGGCTCGTCCGACAGCCGATGCAGGTACGCATCGGACCCTTCGGCACGTCTTCCAACTCGATCACGCCCAAGCCTAGCGCCTCTCAGGCGCGCAATCACCCGGGCATTTCGCCCCTGCCGCTACTCGTCTCTATTCGACGGGCGCGGCATCCGACCTGATATCGATCTTCCAACCCGTCAACCGGGCGGCCAACCGAGCATTCTGCCCCTCTTTGCCGATCGCCAGGGAGAGTTGGAAGTCTGGCACGGTAATCCGAGCCGAACGTGCTTCGAGATCGACGATTTCGACGTGTGTGACCCTGGCTGGAGCTAGCGCTTCGGCTAGAAATAGGGCTGGGTCTTCAGACCACTCGACAATGTCGATCTTCTCGCCATGCAACTCATTCATTACCGCTCTTGCCCGAGCACCCATCGGACCAATACACGACCCCTTTGCGTTGACCCCGGCACGATTTGAGAAGACCGCAATTTTTGAACGGTGGCCCGCCTCTCGTGAGATCGCCTTGATCTCGACGGTTCCATCAGCGACCTCAGGAACTTCGAGGGCAAAAAGTTTCTTGACTAGGGATGGATGGCTCCGCGAGAGAATCACTTGCGGGCCCTTCGTCCCGCGTTTAACTTCTACGACAAAGCATTTTAGATATTCACCGTGTTTGTAGATCTCCCCAGGCACTTGCTCCTGCGGCGGAATCGTGCCCTCGATCCTCCCCAAATCAACATGGACGACTCGTTGGTCGCGTCCTTGTTGAATTACGCCAGTTACTACGTCGCCAACCTGGCCATTGAACTCACCGATGATCAGTTCGTCGCTGGCCTCGCGGAGGCGTTGAACGATTACCTGCCTGGCCGTACTTGCAGCTATGCGGCTAAAACCGGCTGGCAGAGTCTCCTCTTCGCCAAGGAGTACCCCGTCTTCACCCAATTCTGGAATGAGAATCGAGATCTTCCCTGATTCCCGATCCAAGTGGACCCTGGCATTCTGGGCGGCATCCTCGGTGGCCCGATAAGCGCTCAATATCGCACTCTCGATTGCAGCGACCAATAGGTCGTACGAAATATCCTTATCGATGACTAATGCGCGCAGCGAAGCAAGATCGACATCCATCTACTTTTCACCCGTTCGATTGAATTCGATCTCAATGTGAGCCTTCTTTACATCTTGGTACAAGATCGTCTCCTCGACTCCATCGACTTCGACCTGGGCGGCGTGCTCGTCGACGGAGATGATTCGACCTAGAACGGCCGAGCCATCGGCCAATGAGCACTTCACTAATCGCGAAATATTGCGCCGCCAGTGGCGGGGCAGGGTGAGCAGCCGATCCACACCCGGGGAGCTGACTTCTAAGACGTACGGCGTCTGGCCCAACTCACCGCTCTCGTCTAGTCGGTCGAGTTCGGCTGACACTCCTTTGGAGACTGAGGCAATTTGATCGAGGGAGATGCCGCCGTCGCTATCGACAATTACCCGGATGACCCGGCGTTTTCCCGCTGGCGTGATTTCTAGCGCCTCAAGATCGATGTTCTCGGTAGCCAAGAGCGGAGCGAGCGCGGAGGCGATTAGTTCGGCGGTCCTGGACATATCTGCCTCCATGTGAAGTTTTTTCCCGCCCCGCGAATAAGACGCAGACCTTTGGCGGAAAGAGTACCGCGTTACCATGGCATCCTTTCCTCCGTGGCACATCGAGTTACACCGGCAGCAAACATCGCCTTTGCCCTGGTGGTTCTTTTAACCGGATGCACTGCGACCGCGACTTCAAGCACGCCGATCGAAAATAGCAAGGCGAGCGCCATCGCCACAGTTCAGGACTACCTGGCCGGAGAGCATGCTGCCATCTGGGCATACGGTCGAGCCGCCGTCCTGCTTCCAAAGGCCGAATTGCGCCTCGCACTCGAGACGGCCAACCGGCACAGACGGGAGCGTGACCAACTCGCCAGAGAACTGCGATCTGCCGGCGCCACCCCCGTCGGCGCTCTGGTCGCTTATGACGAAGGAAGCGCCCTAGAGAATGCGGAACAGGCTCGTGCTTTCTTGGCCGGAGTCGAGGCTCGTCTAACCACGCTGGCGCTAGCCGTAAAAGGTATCCCAAGCTAACCGCAGGACCAGTAAGAGCAGAACCATCAAGAAGACTTTACGAATCAACGTAGAACCACCTCGAATTGCCAGACGCGCACCAACCACCGCACCAGCAACATTGCACGCGGCCATGAAAAGCCCAAGCGAGATCAGAATGGCGCCGTGAAAACCGAAGACTAGGAGGGCAGCTGCGTTCGTCCCGACATTGACGATCTTTGCCGTCGCTGATGCTTTCAAGAATGCGTAGCCAAGTAGTCCCACCAGCGCAAAAATTAGGAAGGACCCGGTCCCTGGGCCAAAGAGGCCGTCGTAAAAACCAATTACCAGACCAACGAGAGTGACCAGGGCAGTATGGCGGTGCCCAGAGAAGCGGAGAGATTCGAACTCACCCAAGGTGGGTCTGCGCCAGGTATAAATACCGACGATCACCAGGAGAACCAGAATGAATGGTTTGAAGAACGAGGTCGGGATCCGAGTGGCCACCGAAGCGCCAGCAGCCGCACCTAGAAAAGCCGAAACGGCCATTGGAAGCGCGGTAGCCAGGTCAGGGCGGGCTCTCTTCGAATACGCGATCGCGGCACTTGAGGTACCGAAGATGGAGGCAAGTTTGTTAGTTCCAAGCACCTGGGCAATCGGCATCTTCGGCGCTGCGAGTAAGAGCGCGGGCAACTGAATCAGCCCACCGCCGCCCGCGATTGCATCGACGAACCCGGCGCTGGTAGAAGCAACGCCAAGAAATACCAGATAGAAAGTGCCAAGATGCCCTGCCTGCCCAAGAAACATCTGGGAACTACTGGCACGCGGCTACGATGGCGGTTGCCGCATCCGCAATCGGAACGTCGGTCCGCTCACCACTCTTACGATCCCGAACTTCAATCGTCCCTGTTGCAAGTCCCCTGCCGACGACCACAATCGTCGGCACACCAATCAATTCAGCATCTTTAAATTTCACGCCGGGACTGGTTTCGCGTCGGTCGTCAAATAGAACCCGTAAACCTTCTGCCTCAAGTTCTTCGGCCAACTTTTCGGCCGCCTTGAACGGCTGCTCATCTTTTCCGGTAGCAACTAAGTAAACATCGGCAGGTGCAATTTCCCGTGGCCAGCAGAGCCCAAGTGAGTCATACGTCTGCTCAGCAACCGCAGCAACGCCTCGTGAAACACCAATTCCATAAGAGCCCATCGTTAGAACTCGCTGCTTACCTTCAGCATCAAGGACGGTGAGATCGAGAGCTTCCGAGTACTTTCGGCCGAGTTGAAAAATGTGGCCGATCTCAATGGCCCGATCGATCATGACTGGCGTATCGCAGTTAGGACAGGCATCCCCTGCCCGAACTTCAGCGGCTTCAACGTATTGGTCTACATCGAAGTCGCGACCCACTACGACATAACGCGCGTGATGATCTCTTTGATTGGCTCCGGTGACCCAAACGGTACCCGGAGCGACTCGTGGGTCGGCGTAGAGCGTCAGGCCAAGCGCTTTCCCATCTTGCGGACCCACATATCCCTTTACCAAATTTGGCCGCGACGCGAAATCGTCCTCGTCAAAGAGGCGCAATTCTTCGACGCCTGGCAGGTTTGCGCCAAGTCGCTTTAAATCAACTTCGCGATCACCGGGCACGAGTACCGAAATTGGTCTGCCATCAGCCATCAGTAAAATGTTCTTCAAGGTATCGGCAGCAGTGAAACCTCCGCCATAACGAGAATTGAGAATATCTACGAGAGAGTCGATGGTCGGCGTATCCGGAGTGTGCAGAACCTCCAGTGCGGGATGAGCGCTCGCGGGGATCGCTGCGACTTTCGTGGTCATTGCTTCCACGTTCGCCGCATATCCACAGTTAGGGCAGAGCACATATGTGTCTTCGCCAGTCTCACACGGCGCCAAGAACTCTTCGGAGCGTGAGCCGCCCATGGCACCAGACATTGCCGAGACGATCGAGTAGGTAAGTCCCAGACGATCGAACGTGCGTATGTATGCCGCACGGTGGCGCTCATATGAAAGTTTTAACCCTTCGTCATCGATGTCGAAAGAGTACGAGTCCTTCATGATGAATTCGCGCCCTCGGATAATGCCACTACGCGGGCGTGGCTCGTCGCGGTACTTGGTTTGGATCTGATAGATAACCAGCGGAACATCTTTGTAGGAGGAGTACTCACCCTTGACCATCAGAGTAAACATCTCTTCGTGTGTCGGACCTAGTAAGTAGTCCCCGCCTTTACGGTCTTTAAGCCGAAAAAGTTCGCCACCGTATTCATTCCAGCGGTTGGTACGTTCATACGGTTCGCGAGGCAAGAGGGCAGGAAAGTGGACTTCTTGGAATCCGGCGCGATCCATCTCTTCCCTGACGATATTTTCAATGTTCCGCAGGATGATGACTCCAAGAGGCAGCCAAGAATAGATGCCAGCGGCGACTCGGCGGACGTAGCCGGCACGGACCAAGAGTCGGTGACTCGCAACCTCGGCATCAGCCGGATCCTCACGCAGGGTGCGGAGAAAAAGCGAGGACATCCGTAACACAGGCGACTCCTTAGACGAAGGTCTCAAGCCTACCTAGAAGAGAACCGATGCGAACGCACCTACCTCGCGAAAACCGATCTTCTCGTAACTTCGCCTAGCCGCAATATTGAAATCATTGACGTAAAGGCAGACGGTAGGTGCTATTTCGAGGGCAAATTCAACGACTCTGGCCAATCCTTCAGTTCCGATTCCGGCTCCTCGACGATCACGTTTTGTCCAGACCCCTTGAATCTGACAGGCCTTCGGTGAAATCGCACCAATCTCGCATTTAAAGATCACCTCTCCGTTTTCAAAACGTGCGAATACCAAGCCAGCAGCGATCGATTCCGCCAACTTTGCTTGATAGAGCGCTCCCCCATCTCCACCAATTGGCGATATGCCGAGCTCTTCAGTGAACATCGCCACGCTTGCAGGAAGTAACGCAGGAATCTCAACTGGCTCGACTCTTCTCACGGAAGCATCACAGGCAACTTTTGGCCGATAGTCGATTGCCAACAATGGCTGATCTTCGCGTACTGCGCGTGCCGGTCCCCAGGCATCGTCCATGCGCGTCCAGAGAGCGAGAACGCTCGTCTTGGGACCCACGATTGACGATGAATACCTCCCAGTGCGCTTGGCGCGCAACGCAAAAGCTTCGATCGCCCGGTCGCTCGAAGGTGACGGAACCAGATTTGCGCCGACGTAACAGAGTGACTCCACCTGACCGCCTGGTTCGTACAGCCAGACGTCACCACCGATCAAGCTTCTAATCGATTGCCCCGATCTCTCGGTCGATTTCCCAGACTCAATCGGCGTTCGGAACAGAGGTTCTAGGCGCGAATAGAGGAAACAATTGACGATTGGATCCCGATCCAATACGGCACGGATCTGCTCTTGGAGATTCTCGTGCGGTTCGAGAAGGCGTGCCGAGGAGATCATTGAACCAGGATGCTCGGCTCCCCAGATTCAACGCCCTGCGCCTCCAACTCCTGCGCCAGGCGCATTGCCTCTTCGATCAGCGTCTCAACGATCTGGGCTTCGGGGACGGTCTTGATGACCTTCCCTTTGACAAATATCTGTCCCTTGCCATTGCCAGAAGCGACACCCAGGTCGGCTTCGCGAGCTTCGCCAGGACCGTTGACCACGCAACCCATGACGGCAACCCGCAACGGCACCGTCATGCCTTGGAGCCCGGCCTGTACCCGCTCAGCCAGCGAATAGACATCGACCTGAGCACGACCGCAGGACGGGCATGAAACGATCTCTAGCCTGCGCTGGCGCATACCCAACGATTCCAAAATAGCGATGCCGACCTTCACTTCCTCAACTGGTGGCGCTGAAAGGGAGACTCGAATCGTGTCGCCAATACCTTCAGCAAGTAATGCACCAAACGCAACCGCAGATTTAATTGTCCCTTGGAAGATTGGCCCGGCCTCGGTGACACCAAGATGAAGCGGGTAGTCACATTGGGCAGCGAGAAGGCGGTAAGCCTGAATCATCACCACGGGATCATGGTGTTTAACCGAGATCTTGATATCGCGGAAGTCGTGTTCTTCAAACAACGAACACTCCCATAGCGCCGATTCGACTAGCGCCTCCGGTGTTGCTTTCCCGTACTTGGCAAGAAGACGCGCATCAAGCGAGCCCGCATTGACGCCAATGCGAATTGGAACATGGGCATCGCCGGCCGCTTTGGCTATTACTTTGATCTTGTCGTCAAATTGCTTGATGTTCCCAGGATTAACCCGGACAGCCGCGCACCCTGCGTCAATCGCTGCTAATACATATTTAGGTTGAAAGTGAATGTCAGCAATCACTGGAATCTGAGATTTGCTGGCGATCGTCGCCAACGCGTCTGCATCATCTTGGCTTGGAACTGCAACGCGCACGATCTGACAACCGGCGGCAGTCAACTCCGCGATCTGTTGAAGTGTGGCGTCCACATCCGAGGTCAGAGTGGTTGCCATCGATTGAACGCTGATCGGCGCATCGCCCCCGACGAGCACCGATCCCACCTTTATTTGACGGCTGACTCGCCTTGGTGCAAGAGGTTTGAGCGGAGCCATCGGATTGCCAAGATCGATTGTCATAAGCGAATCTTCTCGCACTCTTAGAGATTAAGCCGGACAGGATTGACGATATCGGCCGCGAGCAGCAGCAATGACAGGCTGACGAGTACGCCGAGAACGACCAGGGTCACCGGCATCAGGGACGCTACATCGAAGGCAGTCGGCCTTGGCAGTCCACGGCGGCGAGCTCTCACCGAGCGCCATTTGTCGACTAGCGCCACCGCTACGTGCCCACCGTCCAATGGGGGCAACGGCAGGGCGTTGAAGATGCCAATAAAAACATTTAATCCGGCCAGAATAAGGATGAAGGTGCCGATTCGCTCACCCAACGACATATTCCGGGCGGCTATCGCCTCGCCAGATACTCGAGCAACTCCAACTACTCCAACAAGGCCATTCAAATCCCTTGGCTGGTTTCCAAAGGTCTGTCCCCAAAGGGCAGGGATTTTGGATGGCATCGTGATCAGCGCACCGACGCTCTGGGTACCCATATTCCAAATAGAACTTGCCGCATCTTTTATCGCCACTACTGGATTCTCGCGCTTGCTTACGATCTCGCTCATCACACCAAGCACGCCATGGCCATTTACCGAAGCGGGAACCGCCCTGATCGCAATCGATCTATGATCGCGTTCGACCGTTATTTGAAGCGGTTTATTGGCCGACTCTCTAATTATTTTGACGGCCATCGCCCAGGAAGTCACTTGCACTCCGTTTAAGGCGACTATCCGATCTTTCGCCTGCAAACCGGCGGCCAATGCGGGTGATGGAGTCGAAGATATGGCACATGTTCTGCTTGCAGTCGTAGTGAGGCACTTCGACACAGTCCCAAGAGTCGTACTCTCGGTGCTGACGCCGACTCCGGCTAACAGGAGATAGACCAGGAGAAAACCAACAATTATGTGAGTGGCTGATCCGGCCGCAAGCACCGCGATCCGTCGGCCGACGGTGGCCCGGTAGAAGGCTCTGGGTTCATCGGCAGGCGCGATCGGCTCCGACGGCGTCATTCCCATAATCCGGACATAGCCACCAGCTGGAATCGCCTTGAATCCGTATTCAGTCTCCCCGTAAACCCGCGAATAGAGTTTGGGGCCAAAGCCGACAAAGAACTCAGTGATCTTCATACCGAAACGTTTTGCCACGAGGAAGTGACCGGCCTCGTGGAGCATGACCGAGATGATCAAGGCCACCACAAAGGCGACAATGCCAATCCAACTCATCGTGACATCCCCCTGATCAACCCACGGGCCTGAATCCGAGCCCGGGTTTCAGCCTCAATGACATCTTCGACATCACGGGGAATGCTATTGGCATCGCCGACCACTTGTTCAACAACCGCGTCGAGCACTTGCGAAATTCCAAGGAAACTGAGTTCACCTTGAAGGAATGCGGCCACGCACTCTTCGTTCGCGGCGTTAAAAGTGGCCGGTGCAATTCCACCGGCCTCGCCCGCGCGCCTGGCAATGCCCACCGCAGGGAAGGTGGCGTGATCGACCGGTTCAAAGGTCCAAGATGCGGCCTTACGCCAATCACAAGGAGGTGCAACGTCGGCCAAGCGCGCTGGCCAGGCAAGGGCCAGAGCGATCGGAATGCGCATCGATGGCGGACTTGCCTGAGCGATCGTCGAGCCATCGATGAACTCAACGAGTGAATGCACGATCGACTGTGGGTGCACCACAACGTCAATTCTGGAATACGGGATATCAAAGAGTAGATGCGCCTCAATCAACTCCAAACCCTTATTGACCAAGGTGGCTGAATTGATGGTGATCACCTTACCCATCTGCCAGGTCGGGTGTTCTAAGGCAGCAGCGGGGTCGATCTTGGCCAGCGAATCTCGATCCCTGCCCCGAAAAGGTCCACCACTTGCGGTCAGGATTAGTCGGCTGACTTCACGATGTTCGCCGGACCGAAGCGCCTGGACCAGGGCTGAGTGCTCGGAGTCCACTGGAATGATCTGGCCTTGGTGAGCAGCAGCCTTGACCAGCGTCCCCCCTGCAACCAGTGATTCTTTATTCGCCAGGGCAAGTAGCGATCCTGCCTTGAGGGCCGCCAGGGTAGGTCGAAGCCCGATGGAACCGGTGATGCCATTTAGTACTAGATCGACTGGACGACCGGCGATCTCTTCAGCTGCCATAGGTCCATCAATGACCTCCACGCCGGGTAAAGCTGTCCTTATCCGCTTGGCCGCCTCCGAATTAGCTACCCCGATCTGGGTTACTCCGGTCGCCTTCACCTGGGAGATCAAGATATCTTCGCGTGATCCTTCTGCGGTTAGGGCGACCAGCTCAAAGCGATCAGGGTGCTCGGCGATTACGTCAAGCGCCTGGGAACCCACCGAACCGGTAGATCCCAAGACCACTATCCGACGGCGGGGGCCTATCACCTACCTATCTTCGCAGAGTCCAGAGACCCGCGTCGCACCCTCGGCCTACTAACCTAGCCATGCGATAAATTGAAGTAGGTTTGTACGTAATTAGATCTTTAGGAGAGAACATGAGCGGCGGGCCATCACTCCCACAAGTACGTCGAGTCGTAACTGAGATTCCAGGGCCTAAATCCAAGGTCCTACTTGAGAGGCGTGCCAATGCGGTCTCTCTCGGCGTAGGAATGGCGATCCCCGTCTTTGTCAGCGCCGCCGGTGGTGGAGTGATCGTCGACGTCGACGGCAACTCGATAATCGACATGGGCGCAGGCATCGCCGTGGTTAACGTCGGCAACAGCGCTGATCACGTCGTAAAAAATGTCCAAGCACAAGTAGCCGCCTTCACCCACACCTGCTTCACGGTTGCCCCCTATGAGGGCTATGTCGAAGTCTGCGAAGCACTCAACGAATTAACCCCTGGAAACCACCCCAAGAAGAGCGCACTATTCAATTCAGGCGCCGAGGCACTAGAGAATGCCGTCAAGATCGCGCGCGCTTTCACCAAACGAGATGCAGTCGTGGTTTTCGAACATGCCTACCATGGGCGCACCAATCTGACGATGGCGATGACCGCGAAGTCGATGCCATATAAGCATTCGTTCGGACCATTTGCATCAGAGGTATACCGGATGCCGATGGCCTATCCATACCGGTGGCCAGGTTCACCAGATAACTGCGCAGAAGAGGCGTTGACCGAGGTACTGCGGAAGATCGAAAAGGAGATTGGCGCAGAGAACGTCGCTGCCATTGTCATCGAACCGATTCAAGGAGAAGGCGGCTTCATCGTTCCACCAAAGGGTTTCTTGCCAGGACTTGCAGCATTCGCCAAGAAGAACGGCATCGTCTTCGTTGCGGATGAAGTACAGACAGGATTCGCCCGCACCGGCGACATGTTTGCTTGCGAAGACGAGGCTGTCATTCCAGATTTGATCACGACCGCGAAAGGTATCGCAGGAGGGCTTCCGCTCTCTGCCGTGACTGGTCGCGCCGAAATTATGGATAGCGTCCATGTAGGTGGAATTGGTGGTACCTATGGTGGCTCACCAATCGCATGTGCTGCCGCGATCGGCGCGATCAAAACGATCAAAGAGGGCAACCTCATCGCCAAGGCGAGGCGCATCGGTGAGATCATGTTGCCCGCTCTTGAGGAGATGAAACGGAAGTATCCGGTTATTGGCGATGTTCGAGGCCGCGGTGCGATGATCGCAATTGAGTTAATCGTGCCTGGAACCAAAGATCCGAATCCAGCGGCAGTAAACGCCGTCACAAAATTCTGCCAGCAAGAAGGTGTGCTGGTACTGAACGCCGGAACGTATGGAAACGTTCTTCGATTCCTACCACCTCTTGTGATACCTGAAGATCTACTCCGGGAGGCTCTCGAAATTATTGAGAAGGCTCTTGCCTCACTGGCCTAACGATCAAGAAGGTTCTGTTTAGGGTCGTAAGTAATCCGGCCATGCTTGGCTAAATCTTTCCGCCTGCGCGCGATCGCGCTGAGCGCCTCAAGGACCACCCGGTTGCCAAGGAGCGCCGTGATATCCGCGTGGTCATAAGGAGGAGAGACCTCCACGATGTCGATTCCAACCACTGGCAGTTCAAGACAGATTCTTCTTACCGCTTCAAGGAGAGTGCGGCCCGTCATTCCTCCCGGTTCTGGAGTGCCGGTACCCGGCGCCATGCCTGGATCAACGACATCAATATCAACAGAAAGGAACACGCCCTCACACTCGTTAGTGAGGAGGGCGAAACTCTCATCTAAGACCGGACCAAGACCGCGAGACTCAATCTCCGTCATCTCGAACGAGCGCATCGACTGGTCTTTCATCCAATCGAGGGTCTCTGGCTCTGGCCAATAACCACGGAGACCAAGTTGTAAGAATCGATCGCCGCGAATCGCACCTGACTCGATCAACCGGCGCATCGGAGTGCCGTGGCCATAGAGCGAACCCCACTGGTCAGGCCCAGTATCTGCATGCGCGTCGAAGTGGATCATCGAGACGCGGCCCCACCCAACATGGCGAGCGACGCCGACGACATCTGCTGCCGCGATGGTGTGGTCTCCGCCGAGGACCACAGGAATCGCTCCAGCGGCGGCAATTTTCAAAGTCGCAGCCTCGAGCACCTTTAGAGAGCGTTCGGTGTCACCCGAGGGCATCTCGAGATCCCCAGCATCGAGGACTCGAAGATCTCGAAGGCCGTCGGTTCGAAGAGAGAGGTGCGGACGGCTGCCATCGTGCGGCAGATAATCAGCGCTGCGAATTGCCTGTGGGCCAAAGCGGGCGCCAGATCGGTGCGAGGTGCCACCGTCGAAAGGTGCGCCAACAATCACGACGTCGGCACCGGAAAATGAGGCGGGATCATCGAGATCGCACCGCGCCACACCGAGAAAAGTGATGTCTGGCCCGTACATTCCACCAATTCGAGTCACAGTAGGACCTTATTACGAATCTCTACGAATCAAAGCCCAAGCCAATGCGGTCAAGCACCTTTAGCCAGAGATTTCGTTTCCCACCATTCTGGTCAGCCCGGTTGATTGACCATTTCGTAAACTGAATTCCAAGATAGCGAAATGGCTCGGGCGGGAATGGCATCGGTTTGCGCCGAACCATTTTCAGCCTTGTCCGCTCAGTCTTTTTCCCATCTAAAAGATCTAGCATCGTCGCTGCGCCAAAACGAGTAGCTCCAACGCCGAGTCCGGTATACCCAAGTACGTAGGCGACTCGTCTGTCCTTCGATATTCCCCAGAAAGGTGAGAAGCGCGTGCACGTGTCGATAGCGCCGCCCCAGGCATGCGTGAACTTGATTCCCGCAAGTTGCGGGAACGTCTTCAAGAAGTGAGCAACTAAAGTCGCGTACGTCTCAGCGCGAAATTCGTACTCCTGGCGGACCTTGCCGCGGAAATTATAAATCGCATCCCACCCACCCCAGAGAATCCCGCCATCGGTGGTCTGTCGGTAGTAGTGGAATTGGTTCCCTGAATCCCCAATGCCCTCTCGTCCATACCAGCCGATGCTTTCGCGCTGGGCTTCAGTAAGAGGCTCGGTTACAAGTACATAGTCGTACACGGGGATAATGTATTTACGCGCGCTACGAACCAGTGATGGATAAACATTCGTTGCCAAGGCAACCTTCTTAGCGATTGCTTGACCATACGGTGTATGGACGATGACTCGATCATCTTTCCGTTCAAGCCATTCGACCTTTGTATTTTCGAAAATTCGAACACCAAGCGAAATACAAGCCCGCTCGAGACCCCAGACCAGACGGGCGGGGTCGACCAACGCTGTGCCGTCGTGATCATAAACCGCACCCAAGTAAATGGGTGAATGCACTTTCGCCTGGATTTCTGCCTGATCAAGAAAGACGACTGAATCGCCAAGAGCGTTCCGCTCCAGCACTTCCTCTTCCATTCCCTCCAACTGCCACGGCTCAGTGGCGACCCGGATTTCTCCCGAGCGTTGCCAATCACACTCGATTCCATATCGAGCAATAGTCTCTTCGATAGCGTCCAGATTCTCTCTCGCCAGACGTTCGATCACGGCCATCTCACCAGCGAATCGCCGCTTCCCGTTCTGGAAACCGTGTGTGAGCGAAGAGGAGCAGAAACCTCCATTGCGACCCGATGCGCCCGAGCCGGTTTCACGCTGTTCAACGATGACAATGTCGCGATCAGGGTCGGCCTCTTTCGCCAGCAGCGCCGTCCAAAGGCCAGTGAAACCAGCACCGACAACGACTAGGTCTGCCGTGGTCATGCCGATCAAGGCAGAGTGACTCTCCGGCTCCAATGGATCTTCTTCCATCCAATAGAGCGCTGGCTGCACGTCTGCAAGGTGTCTTAAAACAAATGGGTCGATGGTCGCCATCGTGCGGATCCGGCTGCTGGCCGGAGTCACCCCTTCACAAAGTTTGGCGGCCCCGGGTCCTCCGGAAACTCACCCCACGGTGCGAGCGAGATTACCCGCATCGACACTCGCCGTGGCTGAGGTAAGGATACCCGCCTGCGAGGGTATCGAGCCAATTTGACCTGCGAGGGTATCGAGCCAATTTGACCTGCGAGGGTATCGAGCCAATTTGACCTGCGAGGGTATCGAGCGAATTTGACCTGCGAGGGTATCGAGCGAATTTGACCTGCGAGGGCTCTAGCCCAATCGTCGCCTGCGGCGAGCCCCCAGGATTTGGGAGATCAGCACGAGGGTCAGGGCAAAGAGGAACATTGCAGTGCCAATCACGTTCACCTGTGGCGGAATGCCACGTTGGGCCGCGCCCCAGACGAACATCGGGAAAGTGACGGTCGACCCGGAGTTGAAGTTCGTGACGATGAAGTCGTCGAACGAGAGGGAGAAGGCCAGGAGCGCCGCACTTACGATTCCAGGCATCACCAAGGGGAGGGTAATCCGCCTGAAGGTCTGCCACTCATCTGCATACAGGTCCATCGCCGCCTGCTCTAAACGCTCGTCCAGTCCGGACAAGCGCGCCTTCACGGTCACCACGACGAAGGAGATGCAGAACATGATGTGAGCGATGAGGATCGTCCAGAAACCAAGTGGGAACTTGGCCGCGACGAAAAGGGTAAGAAGGGATGAGCCCATCACGACTTCAGGGGACGCCATCGGCAAGAAGACAAGCAAGTTCGTGACGGCACGCCCTCGGAATCGATGTCGAACTATCGCGAAAGCCATCAGGGTTCCGATCAACGTCGCGCCAACAGTTGCCAGAAGGCCGATCCTCAGACTTGTTCCAACAGCAGAGCACATGTCGCTGATCGCACACGGATGGAGCCAGTTATTGAGGGTGAATTTGTCGAAAGTGTAGGTGAGCCTAGATTTCGGTTCATTGAAGGAGAGCGCCATCACCACAAATACGGGTAAGAACATGTAGCCGAGCACAACAATGCCAACCAGCAGAATCAAGTGATCGCGAATCCAGACTCGAACCTTATGCGACTTGCTAGGAGTCTTAGTGGCCATCAGACCAACTCCTCCGTGCCCGCGCGGCGAATATAGAAAATCACAAGGGCGACGATAATTGCCATCAAAGAGAACGAGAGCGCTGCTGCCAGCGGGTACGCCAGTCGCACCAGAAATGCGCTATCGATAATATTTCCAATCATCGAAGTACGTGCCCCTTGCCCCAAGAGCGATGCATTGATGTAGTCACCAGAGGCCGGAATAAAGGTGAGCAATGTTCCAGCCACAACGCCTGGCATCGAGAGCGGCACCGTCACTTTTCTGAAACCGGTGAACGCCGAAGCGTAGAGATCACTGGATGCCTCGATCAGTCGTGGATCGATTTTCTCAAGGCTCGCGTACAGCGGGAGAGTCATGAAAGGAAGGAAGTTGTAGGTAAGTCCGGTTATGACCGCGACCGGGGTTGCCAGAATTCGGCCTTGAGGGCCAAGCAAATGAATTGTGTGTAAGAACTGCACGAAGGTCGAGTTGTCACCCAAGATCGCGGTCCAGGCGAGCGTCCGGACTAGGAAAGAGGTGAAAAAGGGAGCGATAACCAGAATCAGAAGGAAGTTTTTCCATCTCCCCGATTTGAACGCGATCGCATAAGACAACGGATAGGCAATCGTTAAGGCCGAAATAGTGGCGATACCGGCATAGAGAAACGAGCGAAGGAATTGCGGGTAGTACTGAGTAAGGGCGTCACTGTAATTAGCCACATGAAGGGTCATTCGGTAGCCGGTATCAAGGCTCCCTGTTGGATCGTAAAGACTCGTCGCCCCAAGATTGAACATGGGTGCGATAAAGAAGATCGCTAACCAGAGGATCCCAGGGATCAGTAGCGCATAAGGCAACCAGCGGCGCGCTCTCACGAATCCGCCTCGAGCACCTCTACGCCAGCGTCTACGTCCTGGTTAGCATCAAGGGCAAAAGTGTGGGCCGGATCCCAGGAGAGATTGACGCTATCGCCAGGTCTTGCACCCGAATTGAGAAGGTTCTGTTCGAATACCATCAACTCTTCGCCCCAGGCAGTCTTCACTAGGTATTGAGTAGAAACACCGATGTACGAGGCGTCGGTGACAACTCCTGGGATCACGTTGGCAGCAAGAACAGGTTTGTCTGAGAGAGTGATGTTGATCTTCTCAGGGCGAACCCCAACCCAGAGTGATTCCGAGTTTGTGGAAGTGCGGGCGCGAGGAACCTGAATACGATTTCCATAGAGATCAACACCGAGATCACCAGCTCGGTCCACTACCTTCCCAGCGATCAAATTGGATTGACCGAGGAAGTTGGCCACGAAAGTCGTGCGAGGATTCTCGTAAAGTTCAGTGGGCGAGCCCATCTGCTCCACTTTCCCCGCATTCATCACCGCAATCGTGTCCGCCATCGTCATAGCTTCTTCTTGATCATGCGTCACGTGAACGAAGGTGATTCCTACTTCGACTTGAATCCGTTTCAACTCGATCTGCATCTGCCGACGCAACTTCAGGTCAAGGGCACCAAGTGGCTCATCCAGAAGCAGCACTTCTGGCCTATTAATCAAAGCCCTGGCCACCGCGACGCGCTGTTGTTGACCACCAGAGAGTTGAGCCGGCATCCGGCGGGCAAAACCATCGAGTTCAACCAGCGAAAGGATGGCGTCGACTGCAGGTTTCACATCTTTTACCTTGCGCCGACGGAGACCGAAAGCGACATTTTCAAAGATGTCCAGATGAGGAAAGAGCGCGTAGGACTGGAAGACCGTGTTGACCGGACGCCGGTAAGGGCGTTCGTATGAAATGTCTTTCTCGCCTATCAGTATCTGGCCTGACGTGGGCTCTTCAAGTCCAGCCACCATACGGAGCGTCGTCGTCTTGCCGCACCCGGACGGTCCAAGCAGTGCGAAGAATGACCCTTTCGGAATCACCAGGGTGAGATTATCAACCGCGGTAAATGTTCCAAAGATTTTTGATAGATGGACAAGTTGCAAATCTCCACCTAGTGATTCCGAATGAACCAATTTTTTCAGCCGCCCGATACCTTGGAAAATGCGTCTTGGTACTTCTTCTCGGTCGCCGCGTCGAGTCCCATGAATATGTGGGATCTGGCGAGCGTTGCGGGCGATGGGAAAATCAATTGGTTGCTGGCTAGTGCTGGATCGATCTTCACCGCCTCGGCCTGGGCGCCTTCAACCGGACAAATGTAGTTAACGTAGGCGGCAACTTGTGCAGCGACTGCTGGATCGTAGTAGTAGTTCATCCACTCCTCGGCGTTCTTCTTATGCGCCGCCATGTTTGGAATAAGCATGTTATCTGACCAGAGTGTCACACCCGCATCGGGGATTGTGTACTTGATCTTTGGATCCTTGTACTGCAATTGAACGATATCGCCAGACCAGGCAATGCAAGCGGCGATGTTTCCTTTAGCAAGGTCGGGCGCGTATTCGTTCCCAGTAAATTTACGAACTTGCCCTGAGTCGACGGCCTTCTGAATCTTGGCCATTGCCGCGTTGAAATCAGCCTCGGTGAAATTGCTTGGGTCCTTCCCCATGGAGAGAAGGACAAGGCCGACCGTGTCACGCATTTCACTTAGCAGCGTGACACGCCCTTTGAGGTCAGCGCGGGTAAAGAGTTCATCGATGTCTTTGACTGGCTGGGTGACATGTTCGTTGTAGCCAATGAGAGCGAAGCCAGATTGCCAAGGCGCCGAGTAATCCCGATTGGGATCCCAACTAGGTGACTTGAGCGCGGAACTCAGGTGCGAAGCCACGTTTGGCAGATTGGCCTTATCTACCTTCTCTAACCATCCTAGACGGACGAGGCGGGCTGCCATCCAGTCAGTGAGAACGATCAAGTCCCGACCGGTTGCTTGCGAGGCCGCCAACTGATTCCTGATCTTTCCAAAAAAAACGTTGTTGTCGCTGACATCCTCGGTGTATGTGACCTTGACGCCAGTTCTTGCAGTGAACCCGTCAATTGATGGATGAACGGACTGGTTCTTTGAATCAACATCAATGTAGAGCGGCCAGTTTGAAACATTGAGAGTCTTATCTTTATCCGACAGATCAGTGACCGTCGCACCAGCCGAAGACCCTGTCTTGGTGCCAGCCGAAGTCCCGCAAGCAGCAAGAAGGGCGGCGATGCCGACCGCCCCTGCGCCGCCAAGAACCGCGCGGCGAGTTGTCTGCGCCTTAATGAACTGAGCGAGCCCCAATACGGACTCCGGTCTCTCCGTCATGTCAATTACCTTTCCTAGTGTCGGTCTCTGCTTGGTCTGAAGAAACGTTATGGCAAGTACCCCGATAGAGAGTAGACGAACGACTCTCTCAACTGCGTCTACTACTCTCCGATATTCATCATGACATGTTTAATGCGTGTGTAATCCTCGAAGCCATACATGGAAAGGTCCTTGCCGTAACCGGAATGCTTGAAGCCACCATGTGGCATTTCCGCAACTAGTGGAATGTGAGTGTTAATCCAGACGGTGCCAAAGTCGAGGTGCTTGGCCATTCGCATTGCGCGGCCATGATCTTTTGTCCAAACACTCGAGGCAAGCCCATACAGAACGCCATTGGCGTAGCTGAGCGCTTCTTTCTCGTCACTGAACTTCTGCACTGTAATTACCGGGCCGAAGATTTCATTCTGGATCATTTCATCGTTCTGCAACAGGTCGGCGACAACTGTCGCTTCGTGGAAATACCCTGGACGATCAACGCGAGAGCCGCCGGCAGCAATTGAGGCATGGGATGGGATTCGCTCCAAGAAGCCAGAGACGCGGGCCAATTGATTCGCGTTATTGACTGGGCCGAAAAGCACATCCTCATTTGGCGCACCCGTCAACGCGACGGTCTTGGCCTGTTCGGCAAGGAGGGCGACAAACTTGTCATAGGCCGGAGCTTCGACAAGTACCCGAGTCGCTGCAGTGCAATCTTGGCCGGCATTGAAGTAACCAGCTATCGCGATTGCGGCGGCGGCGGCCTCTAAATCGGCATCTGCGTAGACCACTACAGGGGCTTTACCCCCCAATTCGAGGTGGACTCTCTTTACATCCTTTGCTGCAGAGCCAGCCACTTCCATACCTGCCCGCACCGAACCGGTAATCGAAACCATCTGGGGCGTCGCGTGCTCTACAAGGGCACGGCCCGTGTCGCGATCGCCGCAGACGACGTTGAATACACCGGCTGGAAGGTGTTCGGCGAGAACTTCGGCCATCCACACGGTTGAGGCTGGTGTCGTATCGCTCGGCTTGAGGACGACTGTATTTCCGGCCGCGATCGCCGGTGCCCATTTCCAGACGGCCATCATCATCGGGTAGTTCCACGGCGTAACTTGTCCGCAGACACCGATCGGTTCGCGGCGGATCATTGAAGTGTGACCCCGCATGTATTCGCCGGCAGATCGGCCTTCGAGCATGCGGGCAGCCCCAGCAAAGAAACGGATCTGGTCGAGCATCGGGGGGATCTCCTCCGATGTCGTCAGCGCCAACGGCTTCCCGGTGTTCTCACTCTCGATGGCCACCAATTCCTCAGATCGAGATTCCAGCGCGTCGGCGATCCTGAGCAGTGCCCTCTGGCGTTCGCTTGGCGTTGTGTCACGCCAAATTTCAAAGGCGGCAGCGGCAGCAACCATGGCCGCATCGACGTCGGCGCCATCTGATATTGGAGCGGTGGCAAATACCTTGGCAGTCGACGGATTGACTACTTCGGCCACCGCCCCTGAGTGGGCATCGACGGACTTGCCATTGATGAAGTTCTGAAGTTTGCGAGGCACAGCGTTTCTCCTTAGGAGGTGCGAGAGTGAGCGCAGCGTACGCCCATGAGTGCCCGTTTTGATAGTACATTTGGGGTTGAACTATGGATTTCGTGGCATTTTGACGAAATAAGTACGGAATTAGTTGCTAATTGGCGAGAAAACCGGCATCCTCGATATATGCCAGGGCCAGCTATCCACCGGATACCCGATAAGGACCGCCATCTTCGGGTTGCCATCGATGACGTCTCCAAATCGATTATCGAGCAACTCCAGATCGATGGACGGAAGTCATATTCGGCGATTGGCCATGCCGTCGGCCTCTCTGAGGCGGCCGTACGTCAACGTGTGCAACGACTCATCGAGTCAGGCGTGATGCAGATCGTCGCCGTTACTGACCCACTAACCCTTGGCTTCTTTCGAATGGCAATGCTTGGCATGAAGGTCGATGGCGACCTCCAGCATGTAGCCGACCAACTCGCAAGTTTTCCCGAGGTTGACTACGTAGTTGTCACCGCGGGGGCTTTCGATGTGATGTCAGAAGTTATTTGTGAAGATGACGATCATCTTCTCGAATTACTACAACGCATTCGGAACATTCCGACTGTGCGCAGTACCGAGAGTTTCGTATACCTGAAACTCCGCAAACAGCTATATAACTGGGGAACAAGATGAGTACGACTCCGCAAAATGTTGTTGAGAATTTCAGCGACGATCTATCAGACCGTGCATCAAAGCACCTTTGGATGCACTTCACGCGCATGTCCACGTACCACGAGGGCGCGTCAGTACCAATCATCGTGCGTGGCGAGGGCGCGTACATTTACGACGATCGGGGCCGTCGTTACCTCGATGGACTCTCCGGTCTTTTCACCGCCCAGATGGGTCACGGTCGTAAAGAGTTAGCAGAAGCCGCAGCGCGTCAGGCAGGCACTCTTGCCCACTTCCCCATCTGGTCCTACGCCAACCCACCTGCTATCGAACTGGCGGAACGGCTGGCGAACCTGGCGCCAGGAGATCTAAATCGCGTCTTCTTCACAACCGCCGGCGGTGAAGCAGTCGAAAGCGCATTCAAACTCGTAAAACAGTATTTCAAAATGATGGGTAAGCCGATGAAGCACAAAGTCATCAGCCGGGCCATCGCCTACCACGGCACCACGCAAGGAGCGCTTTCAATAACCGGCATACCCGCCGCCAAGCAATTCTTCGAGCCTCTAGTTCCCGGCGCGTTGAAGGTGCCGAACACCAATATCTATCGGGCTCCAGAACATCTACGCAACGATCCACATGCATTCGGAGTCTGGGCGGCTGACCGAATTGAGGAGATGATCCTCTTCGAAGGAGCAGATACCGTCGCTGCCGTATTTATTGAACCAGTGCAGAATTCAGGTGGTTGTTTCCCTCCTCCTCCTGGATACCTCCAACGCGTAAGAGAAATCTGCACTAAGTACGATGTGATCATGGTTGCCGATGAGGTAATCACTGCATTCGGACGCATAGGCGATTGGTTTGCAAGTCACCGCTATGGCATCAAGCCAGACATCATCACCTGCGCAAAGGGTATGACAAGTGGCTACGTACCGATGGGCGCGATGATCGTTAGTGATCGCATGTACGAACCTTTCCGCACGGGTTCGAATTCCTTCCTCCACGGGTTCACGTGGGGCGGGCACCCAGTGGGGGCCGCTGTCGCATTGGCCAACCTCGACCTAATGGAAAAAGAGAAGATCAACGAACACGTCCGCGCAAACGAAGGAGGCCTGCGCTCGACTTTGGAGAAGCTTAAGGACCTTCCCATCGTTGGCGATGTTCGGGGTGCTGGCTACTTCTACGGCATCGAACTGGTCAAAGATAAAGCGACTCGCGAGACATTCAACTCCGACGAGAGCGAAAGACTCTTGCGCGGATTTCTCTCGAAGGCGCTCTTTGACGCCGGTCTCTACTGCCGCGCCGATGACCGAGGCGAGCCAGTCGTCCAAATAGCTCCTCCATTGATCTGTGGTCAGGAGCACTTTGATGAAATCGAGGGGATCCTGCGTTCGGTACTGACGCAGGCCTGGACGATTCTCTAGTCGTTGAATCAAATATGACCGAACGCACGCGGATCCGTCGACTTCCTCAAAAGGCAGTCGACGACCGCGCCGCTCTCTTTTCGATTCTCGACGCCGCACTCATTGCACATATCGCCATCGTCGATGGAGGACAGCCGTACGCGCTGCCAATTGGATGCGCTCGCGATGGCGAGCGACTCTTACTTCACGGATCTACGGCTTCACGCCTATTTAAAACCTTGAGCTCGGGTGCGCCATGCTGTGCAAGTATCACGCTCCTTGACGGGTTAGTTATGGCGCGCTCTGCCTTTGAATCATCAATGCATTATCGAAGCGCAATGATTCTCGGGAGATGCGAAAAACTGGTCGGAACAGAAAAGCAGCAAGCGCTAGATGTGATCACCGAACATTTTCTTCCTGGGCGATTAGCCGAACTTCGCAACTCCACCGAACAGGAGTTAAAAGCCACCAGCGTGCTCGCCCTCCCACTGGTGGAGTTCAGCGTTAAGGTTTCAGCAGGCGAGCCAGACGATCTTCCTCAAGATCTTGACTCGCCGATCTGGGCCGGCGTCGTGCCGATGATCCATCTCTGGGGCCAACCGCGCGCTGCCGCCAATCTCGACCCAGGCATTGCACCACCTGATTACCTTGACCAGTGGCCGACGGGAAGGGCTTGAATGGACACCTATCGAGGCCTCTCCCTCTGGCACGATACAGCGGGCGAAGAGTTCATCGCCCGTGCTCCGCTAAAGGGAGATGTTGACGTAGATGTTGCCGTTGTTGGGGCAGGCTTCACTGGTCTATGGAGTGCCTATCACCTGCTCAAAAAAGATTCATCATTAAAAATCGCAATCCTCGAATCTGAAATTGCAGGCTTTGGAGCCAGCGGTCGCAACGGGGGTTGGGCATCGACGCTCTACCCAGTTTCAAATACTCGGCTCGCAGCTGAGGCCGGCTCCAATGCGCCTGGTGCAATTAGGAGCGCCCTCCAACAATCAATCGACGGAATCGAAGGCTTCTGCCTCGAGCACGGAGTGGATGCCCAGTTGGTGCGCGGTGGACAGATCTCGGTGGCCCGAACCAAAGTCCAACTGCGCAGGCTCGCGCAGGAGGTTGAGGAAAATCACCGCTTTGGATTCGAGACTGAAATGTTGAGTCGAAGCGATGTGATTTCGAAATTGGATATTGAAGGTGCGCTGGGAGGGGCCTTCGATCCCACCTGCGCCCGGCTCCACCCTACGAAATTGGTTCGCGGCCTTGCCCGGGTGGTCGAAAGTGCTGGGGCAACGATCTACGAACAGACACGGGTCAAATCAATCGAGCCGCGACTGGTAGTAACCGATCGCGGTCGCGTGCGAGCCAGATTCATAATTCGGGCAACCGAAGGCTTCACGCCGATGCTCAATCGAGGTGGCGCTAAGCGAGAGATCGCCCCGGTCTACTCGCTAATGGTCGCCACCGAACCGCTGCCGACGTGGATCTGGGAGCGGATCGGCCTGCGCTCGTATGAAACTTTCACAGAGGCGCGTCACCTCATCGTCTACGGACAACGCACCGCAGATGATCGCCTAGCGGTTGGTGGCCGTGGTGCCCCCTACTTCTTTGGCTCCAAAATCGCGCCAAGCCAAGACCGAGATCCCAAGGTTCATGAAGGCTTACGCGATCTAATCCGAGAGTGGTTCCCCGAAGTCAAGAACCACGTTTTCACCCATGCATGGGGAGGACCTCTTGGCATTACCAGAGACTGGCACCCGCACGTAAACCTAGATCGCGCCACCGGTCTTGGCAGCGCCGGTGGTTACGTCGGAGATGGTGTCACTACCTCATATCTGGCTGGCGCCACGCTTGCCAGCCTCATTGCAGAAGTACAGAACGAATTTACCGAACTCCCCTTTGTGAACCATCAATCTCGACTCTGGGAGCGTGAACCAGTCAGATGGTTAGCCGTGAACGCCGGTCTACTAGCCATGTCATTTGCCGATCGTGAAGAGTCCATAACCCGCCGACCGAGTTCTATCGCCAAGGCGATGGCACCGCTACTCGGGCATTAGAGTTTGAACGATGAAGAAAACAGATTGGGCGAAATGAGCGAAAGACCACCGGAGTCGGCGCTAGATCTAATCGACGCAGATTCACTCCTCTCTCACGAAGAGCGCGACATCCGTAATACCGTGCGCGCTTACGTCGATGGCGAGATCAAGCCACATATTGCCAAGTGGTTTGAAGAGGGCGAACTGCCCGCGCGCGAACTTGCAAAAGAGTTCGGTGCACTCGGTCTGCTCGGCATGCACCTCGATGGATACGGATGCGCGGGAACTAACGCCACTTCATACGGTCTTGCCTGCATGGAACTCGAAGCAGGCGATTCTGGTATTCGCTCGCTAGTCAGCGTTCAGGGCTCCTTAGCGATGTTTGCCATCTGGAAATTTGGAAGCGAAGAACAGAAACAGCAATGGCTCCCCAGTATGGCGGCGGGCACAACCATCGGCTGCTTTGGCCTCACTGAATCGGATTTCGGCTCCAACCCAGTCGGCATGCGTACCCACGCCACTCGTGATGGTGACGACTGGGTTCTCAACGGCTCAAAAATGTGGATCACCAATGGTTCGATCGCCGATGTCGCAGTTGTGTGGGCGCAAACCAATGATGGAATCCGTGGGTTCATTGTGCCAACCAGTAGTAAAGGATTCTCTGCCAAAGCAATCAAAAGCAAACTCTCACTGCGCGCATCAGTTACCAGTGAACTCGTCTTTGACGACATCAGACTCCCCCACGATGCAGTGCTCCCAAATGTTCTTGGGTTGAAGGGTCCGATGTCATGCCTAAACGAAGCACGCTTTGGCATTCTCTTTGGTTCACTCGGTGCTGCTCGCGATTGTCTAGAAACAGCGAGAGAGTATTCGCTCTCGCGCATTCAGTTCGATCGCCCAATCGCAGCTTTTCAACTTACCCAAGAGAAGCTTGCCAATATGGCTCTTGAATTGCAGAAAGGTTATTTGTTAGCAATTCATCTTGGACGCTTGAAGGACAACGAAAATATTCGCCCGGAACAGATCAGTCTGGGCAAACTCAATAACGTCCGTGAATCAATCGAGATCGCGCGCACCTCACGCACCATCCTCGGCGCCAATGGGATCAGCGGTGAATATCCCATCATGCGCCATGCCGCCAACCTAGAATCGGTTCTTACCTACGAAGGCACCAGCGAAGTCCATCTCTTAACGATCGGCCGATCACTCACTGGCATCCAAGCCTTCAAATAACCTCAGCGCTTCCCTATGACTGGAGCGGCTTGCTAAGCACGTGCACGTTCCGTTCATTGTTGTCCAGGCGCACCTCGACAAATGTATAGCCGTACGAATTCCAAAGTTCGATTAGATCTCGCTGCGATGCCATCGGGCTGACGTAGACGGCTTGCCATCCGTCGGCAGCAAGTCTGCTCTCCAGCGCATTGAGCACCGGGAGTGCCACCTCGCCGAAAGCAACATCGTGGTGCACGATCAGCGCACCGATCCAAGGCTGCTGCGCCTTTGGATGCGGAACCAGCAATGTGAGGGCGGCCACCAGCCGGTCGCTCAGTTCGTGGACTGCGAACAGATGGGAGTTCTCCATGACGTCTGACTGCCAGAGAAACATGGATGCATCGTCGAGGTCGAACTGAGTTTTGCCGGTATTGAGAGTGCTCGCCTCGACGAAGGTTGGGTCGCTATTGAGGACCGAAAGGAACTCTTCAGGATCGGCATCAGGGCCGCACTCAATTGCCGTATACCCATGAACCTCAAGGTGCACGATGACCACCTCCGACGATGTCAGACCCAGACATTTGCTGTGAACTTCTTAATTAGGTTCGCCCGCGACGCGGGAGAAAGAACAAATACCCCGCCAAAACGATCGGTATAAAATTAAGTGCCCACAAAAAATACATCGGATAAAGAGCCGATAGCAATAAGAGATCTTGCATTGCGATTGACAGTGGACATTGATGCCGAAGCGATTCGCGTCTTTTTATTTTTCTACTTCACTCGCCGCCAGTTGACCGCAGGCGCCATCTATGTCGCTGCCTCGAGTATCTCTGACAGTCACTGACACTCCATGCACCTCAAGCAGGCGAACAAAAGTGTCCTGATCTTCTGGTCGTGATGCCGTCCATTTAGATCCTGGCGTTGGATTTAACGGGATCAAATTGACGTGGGTATTTCTATTCTTTAGCAACCGACCCAGTAGATCTGCCCGCCAGGCTTGATCGTTAATGTCGCGTATTAGTGCATATTCAATGGAATAACGGCGCCCAGTTCGAGCTTCGTACGCATCTGCTGCCTTGAGGACTTCGGCGACCTTGATACGTTTATTGATCGGCACCAGAGTGTCGCGGAGCTCGTCATCGGGAGTGTGCAACGAAACTGCGAGGGTCACTGGGATTCCCTCTTTCGTCAGCCGATTGATGCCGTTGACCAGACCAACCGTGGAGACGGTCACCGAGCGCGCTGAGATGCCAAGACCATTTGGTGTCGGCGTCGTAATATTGCGAACGGTCCTCATGACGGCGCCATAGTTCGCGAGAGGTTCGCCCATACCCATGAAAACAACATTGCTCAGGCGCATCGGACCACCGGCAATTTCGCCACGTGCAAGCGACCTGGCAGAGGCAATGACCTGTTCGGTGATTTCGCCAGCAGAGAGAGCCCGAGTCAGACCAGCCTGCCCAGTGGCACAGAATGGACATCCCATGCCACAACCTGCTTGTGAAGAAATGCAGACTGTGGCTCGATCTGGGTATCGCATGATGACACTTTCGACCAGCACTCCGTCAAAGAGTCGCCAGAGATCCTTACGGGTACGACCGCCATCGCAAGTAACACTGCGAACAAGAGTGATCAACCTCGGTAGAAGTTCCTCGACAAGAACGTCGCGCGAGTTGCTCGGCAAATCAGTCCATGACTGAGGGTCGTCTGAAAGGTGTTCGAAATAGTGCGTTGCGATCTGTTTGGCTCTGAAGGACTTCTCACCGAGTGCTACAGCGGCCTCTCCCCGTTGCTCTTCGGTGAGATCTGCGAGGTGGCGTGGGGGCCTCATGCGAGCCATCGAATGATCAGATAAGCGAATGGAGCGGCAAAGAGAAGCGAATCCAGACGATCGAGAAATCCGCCGTGTCCAGGAAGGGCCTTACCCATATCCTTCACGCCAATATCTCTTTTTAGGGCGCTCTCGATCAGATCGCCTGACGTGCCCGCAAGAATCGCAACGACCGCGAGAATCGCTCCATGCCACCAGGCCTGATGAAACCAAATACCAAAAAGAATCGAAGTTCCGACGGAAGACGCAACGATGGAACCGAGCACACCCTCCCAACTCTTCTTCGGACTGATGTGTCTGGCCAGTGGGTGTTTCCCAAAGAGAACCCCGACGACATAGCCGCCGGTGTCGCTCAAGGAGACCGCCACGATAAAAATCATGACTCGCGCACGCCCGTCGACAGAGTGGGCCAGGAAAACTGCGAAAGCAGCTGGAATAGGTAAATACAGCAGGGTAAATAGTGAGGCAGTGGCTTTGGCTAAGAAATTCTCAGAACCTGATCGAAGGAGAGAAATCAAGATAATTGGCGTGCTCACGGCGATCGCGACTGCCAACCCCTCGAATCCGTCGCGCCAGGCCGCCAGAATGATCGCCATCGAAGCGATTGAGAGCACCACTCGATCGACCCGCACACCAATCGATGCGCTGGCTCCAGAAAATTCAATAACGGAAGGAATCATGACCAGCGCCAAGAGAATGGCGAAGAGCACTCGATTGAAGGAGAGAGTAACTACAACAAGCGCGACCAGACCAATCCCGATTGCGGTGGCAACGGGGACATTGCGCCCAGCCCTCGCAGCGAGCGATCTATTCTCTGACACTATGGATTAGAACCCTCTAGACCTCGAGGAGTTCTACCTCTTTATGTCTGAGCGATTCCTCGACCTTGTCGATGTGATCGGCCGTAACTTTATCGAGTTCCTTCTCGGCCCGAGCCACCTCATCTTCTCCGACTCCGCCTGCTTTCGAAAGTCTCTCCAGAGCCTCTTTGGCGCTCCGACGGATATTCCGAATTGAGATGCGCGCCTCTTCGGCTTTGTGATGAGCAACCTTGATGTACTCCTTACGCCGCTCCTCAGTGAGCGACGGAAGATTGACCCGAATGACGACACCATCGTTGCCTGGATTCACACCTAAGTCAGAATCTCTTAGCGCCTTTTCGATTGATGCCATGGCACCTTTGTCATAGGGGGTCAATATTGCAACGCGGGGCTCTGGGATTTGAAAAGAAGCCAGCTGGTTCAGTGGAGTCGGTGAACCGTAATAATCAACAACGATCTTCCCGAACATCCCCGGGTGGGCGCGACCAGTTCGGATCGCCCCAAAGTCCTCTTTAGCAACCTCGACCGCTTTATCCATCTTGGCCAACGCCTCTTTGAGCGTATCGCTGATCATCGCTTCTCCGTTCCTGCCTTGATTCTCAACTAGCAAATCACTCTGTTACGCAACGAGAGTTCCGATTTTTTCACCGCGGATCGCTCGACCAATGTTCCCATCCTCGAGCAAATTGAAAACAATTATCGGCAAGTCATTTTCCTGGCAGAGGCTGAAGGCCGCTGCATCGGCAACCGCTAAACCTTTGATGAGCACCTCTCCGTATGAGATGTGCTCAAACATGGTTGCCGTCGGATCTTTCCGGGGGTCAGCAGAATAAACGCCATCTACGCCATTCTTGGCAAGCAGTAATGCTTCACAGCCAATCTCAAGAGCACGTTGTGCCGCCACCGTATCGGTGGTGAAGTAAGGCATTCCAGCACCGGCTCCAAAGATGACCACACGCCCCTTCTCAAGATGACGGATTGCGCGGCGCGGAATGTATGGCTCAGCGACTTGGCCCATCGTGATTGCCGTCTGGACGCGAGTTTCGATCCCCTCCTTCTCCAGAAAGTCCTGAAGAGCAAGGCAGTTCATCACGGTTCCGAGCATTCCCATGTAGTCGGCTCGCGTGCGCTCCATTCCGCGCTGTGATAACTCGGCACCACGGAAATAGTTGCCACCACCGATTACAACCGCTACTTGCGCACCGGTGCGAACCGCTTCAGCAATCTGCCTAGCCATGTTCTGCACAACGTCAGGGTCGACTCCAAGGCCTTTCTCGCCCCCGAACACCTCACCGGAGAGTTTTAAAAGAACTCTCCGGTATGCGCGACGAGAACCAGTCATGTGACTAAGCCTGACCAACTCGGAAGCGGACAAAGGTAATTACCCCAGTGCCAGCCTCGTCAAGGATCTGCATGACTGTCTTCTTGTTATCTCTGGCGAAAGCCTGTTCGAGAAGAGCAACCTCTTTGATAAATCCAGAGACGCGGCCATCAACGATCTTGGTAAGTGCCGCCTCTGGTTTGCCTTCGTTACGCGCTATTTCTTCAGCGATGCGCCGCTCCGTCTCAATCAGATCGGCGGGCACATCTTCTTTTGACACAAATTGCGGCGAGAACGCCGCAATGTGCTGGGCGACATCGTTGCCAATTTTCGCAGATGCGGAAGTCATCTGTACGAGTACGCCTACCTGAGGAGGTAGATCAGGGCTGGTGCGATGTAGGTAGACGGCAGCTGGAGCTCCATCAAGCACAGCGATTCGACGAAGTTCTATCTTCTCGCCGAGCATGGCATTGCCCTCGTTGATGTGATCGGTAACGCTCTTCCCAGGAGCGAAAGTTGATGCCAGGAAGGCATCGAGGTCCCCGATCTTCGAGTCAACCAACATCGCGAGGATCTCGTCAGCAAGAACTCGGAAACGCTCGCCCTTTGCCACGAAATCCGTCTCGCAGTTGAGTTCAAGCAGCACACCGAGGTTTCCCTCGGCCTTGCCTGCAACGAGACCGTTCTGAGTAGAGCGTCCTTCGCGCTTAGTGACACCCTTCTGTCCCTTTACGCGGATGATCTCTATTGCTTTATCAAAATCACCATCGGCCTCTACGAGTGCATTTTTGCAATCGAGCATGCCTGCGGCGGTGAGTTCACGGAGTTTCTTTACGTCGGCGGCGGTGTAATTCGCCATAAATCAGATTCCTTCTGCTTGGACTTCGGCGGGTTCTAGAACTTCAACAACTTCCTGGACTTCAACTGCTGCCGGTGCTTCAACTGCTGCCGGTGCTTCAACTGCTGCCGGTGCTTCAACTGCTGCCGGTGCTTCAACGCTCTCTAGCTGGCCGCCAAGAAGTTCGGCTTCCCAATCTGCAAGAGGTTCTCCTGCGCCTGGCTCAACGCTGGCGGTCGCGCCCTGCGCTTTAGCCGAACGCTGCCTCAGTCCCTCGGCGACTGCGTCGGCAATTACTCGTGTTAGAAGAGTTACTGAACGGATTGCATCGTCATTACCAGGGATCTTGTAGTCGACTTCATCTGGATCACAGTTCGTATCCAGAATCGCTACCACGGGAATACCAAGTTTGTGGGCTTCGGCGACGGCAATGACTTCCTTCTTCGTGTCTACCACCCAGATCGCGCTCGGGATCTTGGTCATATCACGCATGCCGCTAAGGACGCGCGCCAACTTCTCCCGCTCGCGACGAAGAATGAGGAGCTCCTTCTTCGTAAGCATTTGGTCGTTCTCTTCTTCAAGCGCTTCCAGTTCCTTGAGGCGCTGAATGCGCTTGGAAACGGTATTGAAGTTTGTAAGCATCCCACCGAGCCATCGCTCTGTTACGTAAGGCATACCGACGCGAGTTGCTTGCGAAACGATCGGCTCTTGCGCCTGCTTCTTGGTTCCAACGAAGAGCACCGTGCCACCGTGGGCAACAGTCTCTCTGATGAACTCGTATGCCTTGTCGATATAGGTGAGGGACTGCTGAATGTCGATGATGTAGATGCCATTGCGCTCAGTGAAAATAAAACGCTTCATCTTGGGATTCCAGCGGCGAGTCTGGTGTCCAAAGTGGACACCGCTGTCTAGCAGCTCTCGCATCGTGACGACCGCCATGGTCGCACACTCCTTCCGCGCCCCACGGCGCACTCGGTTGGCGGCGCAACCGGATGGTTGGCGCCCCTGACGCCCCACGAACGAGACCCGCGAGCGGGACCGAGAAGTTCTACCTTGACAGGCGGGGCGTGCGAAGTCGTCGGAGTTGCCTCCAACGCTGGGTAAAGGATACCGGAGCGGCGGGGTTCTCCACACCCTGGAGATATCCACGGGATCAGACTCCAGACACCCTGGCCGATTCGAGGCCAACCAGGGTGGGTCGATGCCCCAACGCCCACTTTGCACTCGTTTCTTCTGCCTCTTGGCCACCCTGGCGATTTTGGTGGCGACCGACCCGGCCATGGCAGCGGCACCAACCTGGCGTTGGCCCACCTCTAGCGGGGCGGCTGGACTTATTCGCGCTTTTCAGCCACCCCTTCACCAATACGGCGCCGGACACCGAGGAGTAGATCTGGAGGCCACTGACGGTCAACAGATCACCGCGCCTGCCTCAGGAGTCGTGCTATTCAAAGGTTTAGTCGCCCGAATCCCGACACTCGTGCTAGATCACGTCGGTGGTCTTAGGAGCACTTATCAACCAGTGGCCACAGCGTTAAAGGTGGGCGAAATGGTTGAGACGGGGGCCGCGATCGGGGTAATTGCCAAGGGTGGGCGACATTGCCAACCGAGAACCTGCCTCCACTTTGGCGTTCGAAATTCAGCGGGCTACCTGGATCCCGTAAAAATGATTCGCCAGAACAGCCCCGTACTACTCCCGCTACTCCACTATTGAACAGGACCCGTCGAGACATTCCGATCCAGCGCGTGGCTGTATTGAGACCAAGACCCGGGGTAGAGGCGTCCCTGGCCGAGACCCGCAAGTTCCAGTGCAAGCAAATTGTGGCAGGCCGTTACTCCTGAACCGCAGTAGGAGATCACCTGATTGCCGTCGGTAACTCCTGCGTCAAGGAATCGATGCCGAATTTCATCGACGGGCAAGAACGTGCCACCGGCCTCGAGGTTCTCTCGGCACGGCACATTCCGCGCTCCGGGAATGTGCCCGGCACGTGGATCGACCGGCTCCTCCTCACCTAGGTACCGAGCGCGATCACGGGCGTCAAGAACGATATTTCTGCGGTCTGAGGCGTCGTCGATGTCGGCGAGCCGGTTTGGTGGCCATGGACGCGGTTGGAAAGTGACGCGAGGTCGTGACACCACGCCAGTCTGGAGTGGTCCTCCGTAAGCCGGTAATCCACCGTCAAGAAGCGCGGCATCCTGGCCAATTGCACGGAGCATCCAGACCAAGCGAGCTGCAATCACGCCACCGGTATCGTCATAGGCCACGACAGTGTCGTTATTAGTTATTCCAAGTTCTGACATCCCCGATGCAAACGCCGAAGGGTCCGGAAGTGGATGACGGCCTGCTACTGGGCTGGCTTCCCCTGCGAGTTGCCGGTCGAGATCGACGAAGACGGCTCCAGGCATGTGGCCCTGCTCGTAGGCATCGTGCCCAGATCTACCGTCGAGATACCAACGGACATCTGCGAGAACCACATCGGTTTGGTGCTGTTGCCACCAGGACAGATCAACGACCGGAGCGATCACAGCGGCCCCTTCCCAGGAACGGCTCAAATGGTTGGCGCGATTATGCCCGCGGATGTCTAAGAATGCGAGATGTTAAGTTTTCGATAAAGAACATTCCTGCGCAAGAGATTGCCCTCACTGATACTCGGATGGTCGAAATCGTCAGTGGGGTTTCTATGAAGGCCTATTTTCTCCATCACCCGTCGAGAACGAAGATTCACTTCAGATGTGGACGAAACGATCTCGGTAAGTCCTAGCTCTGCGAAGGCATAATCCTTCACGGCTAGCGCGCCTTCTGTCGCATACCCACTGCCCCAACTCTCACGCGATCGTTCCATCATCGCTCTGGTCTGGTCCTCGGTTAGCAATGGACCAATGAACTCCATGACCGTCATTGCTGCCTTCGTAGTTGATCACGAACGGGGGTCTTCGAAGCACCATCAGCCACTCATTTCTGAGTTAAAGGTTGGCTAGGCGATAAAGATGGGCAAAATGATTCGTTTTGATGTTGGATCAACCGTAATTATTCGGCTATCCTGACATTAGGTCCGAACCGTCCCTTTGGACGGTGTAGGCCCTACCTGCCTCCAACTTTCGTTGGAGGCCTTTTTTATTTTCATTTGCGGACAACAACAATGCCTGGCACGACTCTAGGCCTCAAACTATTTACCTGAGTTCTGACCACATCTCCCAGGTTGTTCCACATGGCCTGTGGTACCACTTGGGCTATCCCAGGTGATGGCGCGTAGAGAGACCGAAATGCTGCATACGCAACAAGATCTGCAAGTTGCAGGAAGTAAGACTCGTTAGATGCCTTTGGGATCGGGTCGTCGACAAGTTTACTGAATGGGTGTTGCTGCGATCCCGCACCGGTCACCGAACCTGCCGACAAATGTCGACGTGCCTGGCGCGCTAACTTCCTTATGCTTAAGTTCTCTCCTTCATCATGGATGATCAAGACGGGGGATTGAGCGTTATGGAAACTCGCCCGCTCGAGTCGTTGCAATAGGGGCATCCAAGCCGCACCCAGGATGTCCTTGCCCGAGTACTGCATGGACTTCTGAACCACAATTCCGAATGCCTGCATCGTGCCATTGGAGTCCATTTCGTTGAAATGGGCACGATAGATGAGACTTCGCTCTGCAGGAGACAAGTTCACTGCTTTCAAGGCTCCCGACCCTCGCACCAAATAGTTGGCCTTAATTTCAGCTCGCACGGGGATTTTGAAACGATTTCGCAAACGGCGTCGCATCGCAATTAAGTCGTCAAACGCTTGGCTCCAGTCGTTTGCATCAATCAGTACGCAGCCGAGCGTGTACGTTGCTGACGAGCGGTTGAGACTATTTCCAGTGTCGCCAGATTCGTCAATGTAGGCAATGAGCACACTTCCCCCAAGTCGCCCGTGAAATATTGCGGTTGCAAGTATGGCCAGGGAGCATCTGTTAAGCGGAGGTAAGTGACAACTAAAGTGACCCCTAGTACTGAGGCGTCTACGCCCGGGGGTGAGCTTGCTTGAAAGCCTCTTTGAGACGATCAACCGAAACGTGCGTATAGATCTGCGTGGTCGTCAATGAGACGTGACCGAGGATTTCTTGCACCACTCGAATATCCGCTCCACCTTCGAGCAAGTGCGTTGCCGCGGTATGCCGAAGTCCGTGTGGTCCAAGATCTGGTGCGCCAGGCACTACGGCTAAGGCGCGGTGGACGATCGTGCGAACAGTGCGCGGATCGATCCGTTTTCCACGTTCGCCTAAGAAAAGCGCGCCGCCTGATTCTTTAGTAACTAACTCTCCGCGCCTGCTCTGCCATGATCCGACTGCGATGACCGCTGGCTTTCCGATGGGGACCGTCCGCTCTTTGCTTCCCTTACCAAAAACTCGGATCACATTACGCGAGCGGTCAATCGAATCAAGATCGAGCCCGACAAGTTCGGAGACCCGGATCCCAGTGGCATAAAGAGTTTCAAGTATTGCCAGATCACGTATCGCCATCGCGCTATTCGTCTCATTTGCTGCAACATCGAGAGAACCCAGGACCTCATTGATCTCGCCCTGATTCAAAACTCCAGGCAGGGTGCGGTGTGCTTTTGGCGAGCCCAAAAGTTCTGCGACATCCTTTTCAATATATCCACGACGTTGCGCCCAAGCGGTGAACATTCGAGCTGAGGTCGCACGTCGGGCTAACGAACTTCTTGCTGCGCCTTGTGATTGCAGCCTGGCAAGCCAAGAACGGAGAATCGCCAGCGTCAGTTCGGTGGGATCAGAGTGTTTGGTTCTGGACGCATGATCGGCAAGTGATTCAAGATCGCCTCGATAGGCTCGCACTGAGTGTGGTGAAAGATTCCGCTCATCGCGAAGATGTACGACGAACCGGTCGATGAGCACCTGATACGCCTCTGAGACCTCCACCTACACACGTTCGCGCGCACCAGCCCAAAGGTCAAGCAGGCGCGTCCTTTACGCCGCCTTTCCTTTCTTGGTCAGGACCCAACCTGCCCCTTCGCGCTCAATAAATCCCGAAGTGGCCAACAAGCCAAGAAGCGCGAGGATCCGATTGGGTGGCAGATCGCTCAAGTGTGCCAACTTCTCCATCGAGATTGGTGCCCGCGTCGGAAAAATCTCGAGGAGTGATTTCTCTTCTACTCCGAGGCAATCTCTGGCACTAATGGCTGTGGCTCGCTCCGAATTTTCAATCAGTAGCGGGCCGATATGGAGCAGCACATCTTCGATATCAGCGACTAGCTCGGCCTTATGCTCCATCACTAGGCGGTGGCACCCAGCACTTGTTGGTGAGGTGACCGGGCCAGGCATTGCCATGACTGGCCGATTAAGGAACATGGCATCAGCTGCTGTTCGAAGGGAACCACTTCGCAGCGCCGCTTCAACAACAAGAGTGCCGCGCGTTAATGCTGCAATCACGCGGTTACGGACCAAGAACCGGCCGCGTGTTGGCCCAACCCCAGGAAGCACTTCAGAGACAAGCACACCATTTGCGCAGATCGCTTCATAGAGACGGTCATGTCCGCTTGGATAGGGCTGATCAACACCTGAAGCGAGGACGGCAGCAGTCTGGGTTCCACTTGCTAGAGCGCCCCGGTGGGCGGCTGCATCGATTCCATATGCGGCGCCACTAATAATGTTCCAGCCACGCTCTCCTAGTTGTAGTGCAATTTCACTCGCGAGCCTGGAGCCATAATTACTAGCAGCACGGGCGCCGACGATTGCAATCGAGCAGAGTGCGAGCGATCGCAGATCCCCAGTACCGCGAAGACAGAGAGCAAAGGGCGGAGATTCAAGACCGTTTAGTTGAGTAGGCCATTCGCTATCGCCGGGAATTATGAGCCTGGCATCTGCGTCAGAGATCAAATCTCTTAGCGCATCAAAGCGGACCTGATGAATTCTCCGAGTTGCCGAAGGTGAGTGTTCCGCATAATCCCCGGACCTAAGACGTGCAACCACCTCGGTAGCACTTCGATGGGCAATCTCGCGAGTCCAATAAGCACTTCCGCCTTCAATCGCCGACATTAGTTCTAATCGCGCACGTCGATCTTCATCGAGATTCATGCCGCACCGACTAATCGCTGCGCGCCGGTCCGAAGCGCGTATGCCTGTGCCACGTCGTCGATGGTTGGTCGTTGGTGTCCTTCAAGGTCGGCGACGCTCCATGCCAATCGGAGAACTTTGTGTAGGCCACGTGCGGTGAGCCGGTGTTCATCAAGAGCGCGATGCACTAGCGACATGCCACCTGCGTCCGCCGACGATTCTCCGCGAAGCGCAGTTGCGCTGATTTGAGAATTTGTTCGCCAGCCCCCTTTTTCTAATCGGTTGGCTGATCGTTCGCGGGCCGCCATGACCCGATCACGGACAGCGGCACTTGATTCTCCACGCAAATTACCCATCAGATCCACCCGACTAACCGGCTCGACATAAACCTGTAAATCCACTCGATCAAGAAGCGGTCCTGAAAGGCGTGAGAGATACCGGCGCACCATCAGCGAACTACAAGTGCAAGCCCGTCCGTCGCCGGAGAATCGTCCGCAAGGACAAGGGTTTGCCGCCAGCACAAGTAGAAAACGTGCGGGATACCGCGCAGTACCTGCGGTACGAGCGACTGTCACGAATCTAGATTCCAGAGGTTGTCTGAGTGCATCCAGAATGCCACGAGAAAACTCAGGTGCCTCATCCATGAAGAGAACACCGCGATGTGCCAAGGAAACCGCACCTGGTCGCGGGTGCGCAGACCCTCCCCCGATGATCGCCGATCGTGATGCGGTGTGATGAGGTGCGACAAAGGGTGGCGCGGAAAGAAGCGGTTCATTTACTGGAAGAAGCCCTGCGATCGAGTGAATGGCACTCACCTCGATTGCGCATTCACGATCAAGGATCGGCAGTATCGACGGCAATCGTTCAGCGATCATTGTTTTTCCTGAGCCCGGCGTGCCCACCATAAAGAAGTGATGCTCTCCAACCGCCGCGATCTCCGCCGCTCTTCTTGCCTCGTGCTGGCCGACGACATCAGCTAGATCGAGTGGTGGTATCAATTGCGGAATTAGTTGTTCTTGGATGGGAAGTTGATCAGGCGGTTCAACCCCGCGAAACCAAGCAATTAGCTCACCCAACGATCGAAAACCAATAACTTCAACGTCAGGAACTAAGCGTGCCTCTTGCACGTTGGTGATCGGAACAATGACGCGCCTAAGGCCGGCTCGTGCGGCAGCTAGTACGGCCGGCAGGACGCCACGAACTTCCTTCATCCGGCCATCTAGTGCCAATTCCCCCATCAACATCAATGAGCCGAGATCTTTTGCAGGCAATTTGGAATCCGCAGCCAGAATGGCGACAGCCACTGCAATGTCGTAACTTGAGCCACGTTTGGGCAGGCTTGCCGGTGAGAGTGCAACTGTTATTCGTCGCGAAGGCCACGACTCTCCTGAGTTGATGATTGCTGCACGCACTCGGTCTCGGGATTCTCCAAGCGCTGCGTCTGGCAGGCCGAGCAGATAGAACGCAGGCAGACCATCCGCGAGATCGGCTTCAATGTCTACAACAGCACCTTCGATTCCGATGAGTGCGATCGAACGAGTAGTGGCTAATGTCATCAGGCGACGGCTTTGCGGTAGTCGAGGGTAATCTTCCCGGTTCGATCAACGATTACTGCCGCAGCATCGATTCGAATCTCATTGGAATTGATCGGGTGAGTCTCTCGCCAAGCACGTGCAAGGTGTTGTAATCGTCGCAATTTAATTTCGTCGATTGCTTCAAGTGGATGCCCGTGACCTACACCAAGTCGCGTCTTTACTTCGACAATAACTAGGGTCGCATTGCTCAATGCAACGATGTCGATCTCGCCATCCGCGCAACGCCAATTGCGATCCAAGACATGAAGCCCTTTGCGATCTAGGTAGCGGGCTACGACTTCTTCGCCCACGCGCCCCAATGCGTTCGCAGATGGTGTTGCCATATTCGATCCTCTTCTCTAGAGGGTTCGAATATGTACGCAAAGCGAGTGCTGCGACTATGCCAAGAAATTTAGGCTGTGAATTGTCGCCGTCCTAGCCAAGTAGAGCGGCGATGTTTGCGAAAGATCTCCGGTGCACGACCGAGGGTCTGTGTTCTAGCAACGCGGCTTCATGTGCCCTGGTGATATACCCCTTGTGTTTGGCGAAGCCGTATTCGGGGAACTGGGCGTCCAACGAGACCATGATGCGGTCCCTAGTCACCTTGGCGATGATTGAAGCAGCCGCGATGGCCGCGCTCACCCGATCACCCTTCCAGACCGCCAACCCCGGAATCCCTACCCCCGCGATCGCATAACCATCGGTTAAGACGTACTGCGGGGCCGGAGCCAACGCCAGAAGTGCCCTGCGCATACCCGCAATATTTGCAGCGTGGACTCCATTGGCGTCTACCTCTTCGACGTCAACACAAATAACAGCCACCGCGAGTGCGTACTGATTGATCTGATCAAAAAGAGCCTCACGCTTTTGCGCCGTTAGCAGCTTTGAATCAGCAATGCCGAGTAGCGCCTTAGGTAGCGGTTGAGAGGGCGGTGGCAGAATTACGGAGGCGATCACTAATGGCCCCGCACAGGCGCCTCGGCCCGCTTCGTCGGCTCCTGCGACTGGCCAAATTCCCGAGTGCTCGAGCGCCTGTTCATGGTGACGCATATCTACCGTGAGATTTGCCGGTTGTGTCGTGAGACGTGCCATACGACTTACTTAACTACTGCAACCTTCGTTAGGGCCGGAGGTCGAGGGAGTGTCTTGATGTGATCAAAGGGCCAGACCACCGCTACGGCGCGACCAACGATCCGACTGACCGGGACCATCCCTTTTCTTGGGTCATCTTGGTGATAGCGCGAATCCTCACTCGCACCTCGATGGTCTCCCATGACCCAGATGCTCGATTTGGGTACCGTAATATCAAATTTCATATCGCTTGGCGTATTCCCTGCCGCAACATATGGCTCAATGACGCTATGCCCATTGATGATTAGACGATTCTTCGCATCACAGCAGACGATGTGGTCACCTGCGACACCAATGACTCGTTTGATCAACGCCTGATCCGCTGGGTCTGGCAATAGTCCAACCGATACCAGACCTTTTTTAAACAACGTGACGGCGCTATTTGAAGTCGAAGCAGCGGCGGCCGGAAGCCAACCACCAGGATCGACGAAGACGACGACATCGCCGCGGCCGATATGCCCCACGTAGTTGCCCAACTTATTTACGATGACACGATCGTTGATCTGGAGAGTGTTCTCCATCGAACCCGAAGGAATGTAAAAAGCCTGAAAGAGGAAGGCCTTAACGATCACAGAGGCGATCACTGCGGTGATTAATAGGAGCGGCAATTCGCGCAGCAGGGAACCCTTTTTCGGGACCTTCATCTTAGTTGGCAATTATTCAGCAGAAGTTTCGCTTGTGGCAGCAGGTGCCTCAGCGATGGCGCTCTCGACGATTGTCTCGACCGGCGCCTCAACAACTGGTTCGACAACTGGAGTCGCAACTTGGTTGAGCGGAACGCCAAAATCACCACGCTTTTCGCGGATTTTGGCAGCCTTGCCGCGCAAGTCGCGTAAGTAGTAAAGCTTGGCGCGACGGACATCTCCACGTCGGACCAATTCGTACTTCTCGATAACTGGACTGTGAACCGGGAAAGTTCGCTCTACTCCAACACCGTAAGAAACCTTACGTACGGTGAAAGTCTCACGGGCACCACCACCAGAGCGACGGATTACAACGCCTTGAAAGACCTGGACTCGGCTCTTGGCGCCTTCAATGACGCGCACATGGACTTTGAGTTCATCACCGGCGCGGAAAGTGGGGACATCCGTGCGTAGCGAGGCGGCGTCAACCGCGTCCAATACCTGCATGATCGTCTTCCTTTGCTCAAAAACCTTGCGACTAGCGCGCGGGGCACCCCGTCGGCGCCTCCGTAGTCTGCCATATGTGCTACCCCGACCGTTAACCGGGGTGAGCGAAGCCACCGCTCGAGGTGAGCGCAGCCACCGCTCGAGGTGAGCGAAGCCACCGCTCGGCGAAAAGGGGAGGGCTAGAGGAGGTCGGGACGGCGCTGCGCCGTAATGGCTCTTGCCTGCTGAGCGCGCCAAGCGGCGATCTTGGCGTGGTTGCCGCTGGTGAGCACCTCGGGAACGGCCAGATCTCGAAAAACGGGCGGCTTGGTGTAGACCGGGTACTCGAGAAGTCCGTTGGCACCGTGCGACTCCTCGGTCAGCGAATCTGGGTTGCCGATCACCCCAGGGATGAGCCGGGCCAGAGCCTCGATCATCGCCAAGACCGCCACCTCACCGCCATTGAGCACGTAGTCACCAAGCGAGATCTCAAGCACCTCGGCGACATCTTCGCGCCCCAGGTAGTGCTCAACGACTCTGGCATCAATGCCTTCATACCGGCCGCAAGCAAAAATCAAATGTGGTTTAGCGGCCAAAGATGTCGCTCCTGCTTGGGTGAATAATTCGCCGGCTGGAGTTGGGATCACCAGCGTAGGCGGCGTCATCGCTTTCGAAATGAGATCATCCAGTGCTTCAGCCCAAGGTTCTGGTTTCATCACCATCCCGGCACCCCCGCCATATGGAGTGTCATCAACGGTTCGGTGAACATCATGGGTGTAATCGCGTAGGTCATAAATGGCGATATCAAGAAGTGATTTGTCTTGAGCTTTCCCAAGTAACGAGAGCGAGAGGGGAGCAAAGTAGTCAGGAAAGATTGTTACTACGTCTATCTTCATAAATCTTGGCTCCCTTCGACTATTTCGGCTTGCACCTCATCTATTAATCCTGGTGGCGGCGATATCACGATCCGCTTCGCCTTGATGTCCACCTCAGGAACAAATTGGTGAATGAATGGAATTAGAACTTCGCGCTCCTGATATCGAAACGCAAGCAAATCTTGGGCAGGCAGATGAATGACATCTGTTACTTCACCGATTTTGGGGCCGTCAATCAGCGCGACCGATGAACCAATAAGTTGGAAGTCGTAATACTCGTCGTCCTCGCTTGAAGCATCGGGATCCACGTCAGCAAGGAGCATCGTGTTGCGCAGATGTTCGGCCTTGGTCCGGTCATCAATTCCCTCGAAGGTGATGAGCATCCGACCAGAGTGGTTCTTGGCATGGATGACCTTGAGCGGACCGGCGGATTCCGGATCGGTGACAAGCACCGATCCGTCCGCGAAACGTACCTCTGGTTGATCTGTTCTTACTTCAATCGTCACCTCGCCGCGCAGACCATGTGCGCGGCCGATTCGACCTACTACTAGAAGCACTCGCTAATCGCGGGTGTCGTCGATCAGATCGACGCGCACACTCCGACCGCCGAGCGCGCTGACGACCGTCCGCAGCGCCTTAGCAGTACGACCATTGCGGCCAATGACCTTGCCCAGATCTTCCTGGTTTACGTGGACTTCGAGCGTGCGTCCACGTTTGCCAACGCGATCCTTGACCGAAACATCATCTGGGTGTTCGACGATCCCCTTGACCAAGTGCTCAAGCGCATCTTCAAGCATCTATGCCTCTGGCTGTTCTGCGGCGATCTCTTCTGCGGTCTCGATCGGCGCTACTGCCTCAACCACCGGCTCGGCGACAGCCTCAACCACTGGTTCGGCCGCCTTGACCAACTTCTCTTGCGCCTTCTTCTTAGCGGTGGTCGCGCCATCCTTAGGCTCGTCCATCGCCTCTTTTACGGCTGCTTCAAAGAAGGCCCGCTTGCTGGCTTTAGGCGGGGCGACCCGTAGGGTGCCTTCGGTGCCAGGAAGACCCTTGAATTTCTGCCAGTCACCAGTGATCTTGAGTAGCGCAAGAACTGACTCGGTTGGCAGTGCGCCAACGCCAAGCCAGTAGAGCGCACGCTCAGAGTCAATGGAGATGACCGAGGGGTCTGCAGTTGGGTGATATTTGCCGATCTCTTCGATCGCACGGCCATTGCGTGCGGTGCGAGAGTCAGCGATTACGACACGGTAGTAAGGCGCACGGATCTTGCCGAAGCGCATTAACTTAATCTTTACGGCCACAGACGGCTGTTCTCCTGATCTAGTTTTCGGCATTTACCAATTGCTGCGTGGGGGTGCAGCGCTTAGGACGCCAGGTGGACTCGTGTAGGTCTGGGAGAGAGGGCCCAAATCAACGGTTCGCGGCGTAGTCTGCCATCTAAGTGGTCAGGGTGTGAAACCGGAGGCCTCGGCTGCCCGTTTTGCCGGGTTTCCTGAGCGCGATTTCTTAACCGCTTGCACTTTTGGACGAGTACCCATCCCAGCCAGGTTTGGCATACCTGGAATCGCCGGGCTCTTCCCCTGCTGGATCTGGCGCATCATCTTCTGCGCTTTGGTGAAGCGATCAACCAGAGAATTGATTTCGCTGACTTTCGTACCCGAGCCTTTCGCTATTCGTGCTCTACGTGAGCCGTTGAGGATTTTGGGTTCCCGTCGCTCTTGCGGGGTCATTGAATGGACTATGGCCTCGGTCCTGGTCAATTCGTCCTCATCAATATTGGCGATCTGTGCTTTCATATTCGCCGCGCCAGGGAGCATGCCCATCAATTTTGAAATGGAGCCCATAGATCTCAAAGACTGCATCTGAGTCAGAAAATCATTGAGATCAAAATCGACGCCAGAGTTGAACTTTGCCTCCATAGCGGACATCTGGTCCTGGCCCATGGCTCTCGAAGCTTGTTCAGCAAGAGTGGCTATATCGCCCATACCAAGAATGCGCTGGGCCATCCGCTCGGGGTGAAAAGCATCGAATTCATTTAGCTTCTCACCGCTTGATGCAAAGAAGATCGGGCGACCGAGCACTGATGAGATCGAGAGCGCGGCACCGCCTCGCGCATCGCCATCGAGTTTGGTGAGTACTACGCCGTCGAAGCCAACACCTTCAGCGAAAGCGGCGGCTGTGGTGACTGCATCCTGGCCAACCATCGCATCTACGACGTAGAGAATTTCATCGGGCGACGTGGCATTCCGAATCGCGATCGCTTGCTTCATCATTTCATCATCGATACCCAGACGCCCTGCGGTGTCGATGATCAGGATGTCGTGCACTTTGCGTTTGGCTTCTTCAACTCCGGCACGGGCCACCTTCACCGGATCGCCGACACCATTGCCTGCTTCTGGCGCGAATACAGCGACGCCCGCGCGCTCGCCGACGATCTGCAACTGAGAGACGGCATTTGGCCGCTGCAAATCACAGGCGACGAGCAGAGGTGTGTGGCCTTGCACCTTGAGCCAATAGGCAAGTTTTCCCGCCAGCGTCGTCTTACCGGAACCTTGTAGGCCAGTAAGCATGATTACCGTTGGTGGATTTTTAGCGAAGCGAATTCGTCTGGTCGCGCCACCGAGAATTTTTACCAATTCCTCGTTGACGATCGTAATGACCTGTTGCGCCGGATTTAGCGCCTTACTTATTTCGGCTCCCAACGCGCGCTCTTTGACGGCAGCCACCAGCGAGCGCACCACGGGCAAGGCGACATCGGCTTCCAGTAGGGCAATTCGAATCTCCAGGCAGGTTTCGTCGATATCTGCCTCACTCAGCCGACCCTTGCCACGGAGCGAGGCGAAAGTGGTAGCGAGTCGCTCTGTCAGGGCATCGAACACGGTTGAAGATTACCTGCCAGGCGCTACCTCCAACGCCACCTTCCTGAGCGCAGCCTCCACCTCTTGGGCCACCTGCTCCCCGCGGGCAAGGTCAAATGGCGCACCACCTACCTCGGTTACATAGAAAACGTCACAGGCTTCTGCCCCTAGCGTCGAGACGATTGCGGCGTGCACATCGACTCCTGCGCCAGTCACCGCCATGCCGACGTCATGGAGCAGCCCGGGTCGGTCATGGCTTCGAATCTCCAAGACCGTGGCATTGCTTGCTTGGTCATGCAGAACTTCGACGACCGGAGGCGGTGTGGGAAGTCTCGACGGACGGGCATGGTCACGCGCCCGATCTTGCAAACGTCTGGCCACATCAAACTCGCCACTCAAAGCGCGCCTAAGCGACTCGCGAATGGTCGTCGGCTCAGGAATCTGGCCATAAGGCGCGATGGTGACTTGCCAACGCATAACAGCAGATGCGCCCTTCGTGAGGGTCTTGGCAGCGCGCACATCCAATTTCGCAAGGCTTAGCACGCCTGCGACTTTGGCTAGGAGCCCAGGAGAGTCGGGAGCCACTACCAAGATTTCGTAGTGATCCTCATTCGAGTTCACTCGCACATCAAGGGTCGAGTCGACCGACATCTCCTCTAATTGCGGTGCTGGCGGAAGTGGTAGCCCAGCAACTGTCGAGTTGATCTTGGTAACGAGTTGCTCAACCAGTTTGGCCTTCCACGGGCCCCATGCAGTACCAGCAGTCGCAAGACCGTCGGCAATCGTCAGCGCATGCAGCAGATCTAGGTTGTTGACCTGATCTCCTAGTTTCCCGATGACGTTGGCAACCGTCTGAGGATCATCTAGGTCGCGCCTGGTTGCCGTATCTGGCAGTAGAAGGTGGTGGTGGACGAGTGATTCAAGAATGGTGATATCTGCCCGAGTAAAGCCCATGCGAGTTGCAATCGTTCGAACGAGTTCTGCGCCAACTTCACTGTGATCGCCAGGGTATCCCTTACCGATATCGTGAAATAGGGTAGCAACCAAGAGCAGATCCGGTCGATGGACTGTTCGCGTCAACCCCGCAGCTTGGACCACGGTTTCGAGCAGATGGCGATCGACGGTATGACGATGGAGAACATTGCGCTGCGGCAGATTGCGAACCTGTTGCCACTCAGGTATTAGCCGGACGATCAACCCAGCTTGATCCAATGCCTCCCAAACCACGAGCGTGGATTCACCGGCGCCAATCAACGAAGTGAAAAGATCCCGCGCCCGGCTCGCCCACGGCGTTGGCAGAGCAGGTGCAGAACGAGCCAACCGCGAACAGGTAATCGGCGATAGCGGAACGCCGAGTTGGGCCGCAGTGGCACCAGCCCTGAGCATCAAAAATTCATCGCCACCGAGATTGGCCGCGAAATCAAGGGCCACTTCACCTTCAAATAACACGAGATCCTGCGCGACCCTGGTCGCTACCTCGGGACGGCGACGACCATACCGATTTCTCTTCGATTCTTGATTTCCCTGGTCCACTCGTCTCCAGGTCAGTTCACTCGCGTAGTCGACCGCTCGTCCTGCCTCCGCAATCCGTCTTAGCAGTTCATCAGCATCAGCAAGTCCGATCCGGGCCGCAACCTCATCTTGCTCTTGGAGCAGCAACTGATCTTTCCTGCGACCAGTAACCAGATGGAGTGCCTCGCGTACGTCAAGGAGAAATTCATTTGACTCCTCGATAAATGTGTGTGGCAGATCTGTGACCCAGGACGCGGCAATCGCTCTGAGAACCGTGATGTCGCGTAGACCACCACGAGCCTCTTTAAGATCTGGCTCGATTAGATAAGCAAGTTCGCCACTGCGCTTGATCCGATCGCGTTGCATGGCTCTGAGTCCCTCGAGCATGTGCCGAGCATTCCCACGCCACATGCGAAGTGCATCGCTGGCTAAGTCGGTTCCTAAATTCGAATCTCCAGCAACAAACCTGGCATCTAACAGTCCAAGAGATACCTTCACATCACTTTTGGCAAGTGCCAGGGTCTGCTCGACGGTGCGAACCGAATGATCGATTTCGCGACCTGCATCCCAGAGCGGATAGAGAATCCCATCGACCAGGGTTTTCAGTTGCGAGCTGGCGATGCCATCGTGGATGAAGAGCAGATCTAGATCCGAGCCAGGGCACAGCTCTTGGCGTCCATAACCACCGACTGCGAAGACAGCAAAATGATCACTCGCGGCTACTAGTGAGGCCACCTGCGCGTCGGCAGCCTCACTTCTGGCCAATCGGTCAGAGTGCGTCGTGACCGCGCTCCCCAGTCCGGACACGCACTACCTGGTGAATTGGCGAACTCCAAACTTTGCCATCACCAATCGAGTTGGTGCGCGCTGTTGCAACGATCGCATCGATGACTGAATCTTCATCAGCATCTTCTACGACGACTTCGATCCGCACCTTAGGCACGAGATCAATCGTGTATTCGGCGCCGCGGTACACCTCAGTGTGCCCGCGCTGACGGCCGTAACCGCTCGCTTCTGAGACCGTCATTCCTGGTACGCCGAGAGCAACCAGCGCCTCGCGCACATCTTCGAGCCGAAAGGGTTTGATAATCGCAGTAACCAGTTTCATGACTCGGCTCCTTCTCGGGCAGCTACTAGACGGGATGCAAAACTTCCTGATGCCAGACCGAATTCGTAGGCAGTCTCTTGGTGTTCGGCCAAGTCGATGCCAGAAATCTCAGCCTCTTCGGTAATGCGGAATCCAATTGTGTGCTTAATGATCGTACCTATCACGTAGCTCATTACGAACGAATAAGCAAAGACGCTAACAACACCAAGCGCCTGTTTGCCTAGGAGAGCAAAGCCCCCGCCATAAAGAAGACCGTTTGCCCCTGCGCTGTTCACCGCGGTAGTTCCGAGGAACCCGATAGCTAAGCAGCCCAAGATGCCACCGACCAAGTGCACGCCGACGACATCAAGCGAATCGTCAAATCCGAGTTTGAACTTCAACCCAACCGCAAGGGCACAGACCGCTCCCGCAAGTAGGCCAATTACGACCGCGCCCCATGGTGCTACGAAGGCACAAGCTGGAGTAATGGCGACCAGACCGGCCACCGCACCGGATGCTGCGCCGAGGGCCGTCGGATGACCGCCGCGAATCTTTTCAACGAGCAACCAACCGAGGAGTGCTGCGGCAGTGGCTACCTGAGTATTGACTAGTGCGAGCGCTGCTAACCCGTTTGCGCCAAGTGCGGAGCCTGCATTGAAACCGAACCAGCCGAACCAGAGCAGCCCAGTACCAATCAAGACTAGAGGCACGTTATGCGGCTTCATCGGCGTACGACCAAAACCAGCACGCTTGCCTAGCACGAACGCAAGCGCCAGAGCCGCGGCGCCAGCATTGATATGAACCGCAGTCCCACCAGCGAAGTCGAGCACGCCACGCGATGCCAACCATCCTGCACCCGTGATCTTGCCGTCTTTGGCCTTGGTGCCGAAGTCGAAGATCCAGTGCGCAACTGGGAAGTAGACGACAGTTACCCAGACCGTTACGAAAATCGCCCAAGAGACTAATTTCGTACGATCGGCAATGGCACCACTGATTAGTGCTGGAGTAATGACGGCGAACATCAACTGAAAGGCAGAGAAAGCCAACTCAGGAATCGGATAGACGCCACCATTGTTTGGCATTGAATTCACTGCCGCAGTTAGATGCGAGAGACCGAATGAGCCGTAGAGGCCACTCCCGGAATCACCAAAAGCAAGTCCATAGCCATAGAGCGTCCATAAGACGCTGACGATGCCGATAGTCACAAAGGACATCATCATCATGTTAAGCACGCTCTTTGCTCGAAGCATGCCGCCGTAGAAAAAGGCCAGGCCAGGTGTCATGAGGAGCACCATGGCGGTTGCCGCTAATACCCAAGCGGTGTCGCCACTATTCATAGTCATAAGTCGCACGCCTCCAGTCGATCGGTTGAGTGGAGAGTGCCAACCCCGCGTTTCCGCAATGAGCGCAGATGATTACGCCAAGATCACAATCGCTTCTCTTGCGTTACAAGTATGTGAACAGAGCAGAACAAGCCCAGGTTGCCAGGGTTGCTCTGCCTCTAATCTGACCAAGATCGATGATGTGCAGGATTCAGGAAGTCGCTGAGGGCGGAGAAGATCGCACCCGAGGGGTCACATGAGCATCCGGTTGCGTTATGTTAATCCCCCTGAGTATCAACGCTATTGGCGGTTTTTGCGACCGGACATTGAGGGCGGATGCAAGAGCAATTCATCTACACCACCGACGACGTGCTACGCATGCTCGATGCACTCCTGGCGGATAGAGGCGGCTCTTGGTGGAACAGGTTCTTCTCAGACCGATCCAAGCCATGTCCGTTCTTCGTCGAGTGGCCCGACGAGAATCTCGTTGAGTGGTTCGACGAGGGCCTGCTCACTCCGGGACACGTCCTTGAGTTGGGATGCGGCCACGGGCGGAACGCCACCTTCTTGGCACGCCTGGGGTGCAGCGTCGACGCTGTTGACTTCTCTGCAGAGGCAATCGAGTGGGCTAAGGAGCGAGCGAAGTCGGCTGGTAGTTCGGTGAACTTCCAGTGCTGCTCCATCTTCGAGGCAACGATCACCGAAGGGTCCTACGACCTGGTCTACGACTCCGGCTGCTTCCACCACCTTCCTCCGCACCGCCGCAAGGACTATGTCGACCTAGTGCGCAGGGCACTGAAGCCAGGCGGCAGTTATGGCCTCGTGTGTTTCCGACCAGAAGGTGGAGGCGGCTACACAGATGAGCAGGTTTACGAGAACAGGAGTCTCGGAGGCGGCTTGGGCTACTCGGAGGATCACCTGCGCGCCCTATGGAATGAAGAACCTTTCTCAGTGCAGGTACTTCGACAGATGACGAAGAAAGATGGCCAGGGTCTTTGCTTCGGCGAAGACTTCCTATGGACACTGTTGGCTACGAAGGACCGCTCATCGTGATCGACGCGACGGCGTTCCAAGGATCACTCGGGAATGACGGTGCCCTGGTGGAATCGCAGCAGCCACTTATCGTCATCACTTCGAATCCAAACGGAACTCTGCAGACAGACGCGTCCGGCGCTGTCAGTCCTGAAAGTCAGAAGGACGACACTGGGAGACAGAAGCGTCGCCAGAAAATCAGTTGCAGTGACCTCACCGGGTGTTTGTTCAGCGGCCAGCACCTCGATGATCGAGTCGGCGTCCCAGATCCGACCAGACGCGCCGAACTCCACGAACTCCGGATGAAGTAGGGCCCGTACAAGGTGAGGCTGACGTCGCACTTCTGGGTCGAGGAGCTGACATTCCCTACGGATGACCTCGCCACACGCATCTTCAGCACTCGTGGAACCGAGAGTAGTGGGCGTCGCAGTGTTCACTGATGCAAATCAGTCCTCTGATAAGGGAGCAACCCACCATTCAGATGCGATTGTCATATGGCAACTGTCTAGCGCAGCACGCTTCGCGCCATCTAAGTGACCACATACGACGACCAATTGCGCCGCGCCGCGCTCACGAGCTTGTTTTCGAATCGCATTTAAGAGGTCGACTCCAACTGTCGCCCAAGATGCCGGGTCATTAACAGCAAAATCGTCGACAATGCACGTTGGGCCACCTGGGTCATAGACGACCGGCGCTGGAACCAGTTGGCCAATGACATATCCAACTAAGGTCTCGCCAGAGATTGCAACCAGAGCGATAACTGAATCGTCGGCGATCAACTTTTCGAGATAAGGACGCTGGCGTGCGATTGCGTCCGACGCTGGGCGCCAGAAAACTGGTTGGTAATTCGAGTATTGACGTCGGCGATCGTCAGCCAGCGCGACGATTTGGTCAAGATCATTGGCCTGAGTCGGCCGGATCGTCGACGCTTTCACGAGGCAATTATCCAACCTGAAGTCCCTGACAGACCAGTCGTTGCAACCGAACGGAGAATCGCGAAGTTGGTGTCGTCGTTCCCACGCTTGGAAACCTATCACGCAGTCAATTACTGATTGCGCTCCCCAGGGGGTGTATTAACGACTTGCCGCATTTCCCAACCTGTTGTGCGCGTCCATCACCGATTCTGTTTGGCCCACGCCGCTAATGTCGCCCTTTCCTTTTCGGCACTGATACCAGGTTTTGTTACAAGGCGGCAGGTCTCAAGCACCTCCGACATATTCGTATGGCCGCTGGCCGATTTGGAGATGAGATCCGCGATCTGAGTGGATCAACAATTCTGTTGACAGGTTCAAAGAGATTGCGATGTCAACGCAGGGGCCGACTTTCCACTCAGCTCGGTGACCGTTTCTTTGTCGTACTTGCCCGTTAGCAGAATATGATCGTTGAATTCTCAAACGGAAACTTGAAAAGGGAGAGTAGAAATATGCTAGTCGACTTAAATCTTAAGGACTTCGCCCAAGAGGTGGCGTCCTCCTCGCCTGCGCCTGGCGGAGGTAGCGTAGCGGCATATGCCGGTGCTCAAGGGTTTGCTTTGATAGCAATGGTTTGTGGTTTGACTTTAGGTAGAGAGAAATTTTCCTCAGTGCAAGACGAAATGCAAGCTCGGCAGAATAGGTCCACTGAAAAACTGACTCAGTTGCTTGCGCTAGTTGACCTGGATACCGAGGGATTTAACGCGGTCATGACCGCTTTCGCCTTGCCCAAAAGTACCGAAATGGAAAAGGAACTGCGGCGAATGCAGATTGAGCAGGCAACGTTAATGGCGGCGCGGGTGCCGTTGGAGACAGCTATGTGCTGTTTAGAAGGTTTGCAGGAGATATCCGGATTGTTAGCTGGCGGCAATCCTAACGCAATCAGCGATATAGGAGTCGCCGCGTTGATGCTCAAAGCGGGTTTGGAAGGCGGCCTTTACAATGTCCAAATTAATGCCAAGAGTTTAAAAGACGAAGTAAGTCGGCGAGAACTATCCGAGAACTGCACTAACGTGCGATCAGAAGGAAACGAATTAGCCCGACAGATAACGCGAACGATGGAAGAACGGTTGCTTGTCGACTAGAAGGCTAACTGATATCGGTTAACCTAAAGCGAAAAACTTGGAATTTTCACGAAACCAACGGGAGCAAAATGACCAAAATAGTGGAATGTATACCGAATATTAGTGAGGGCCGACGACTTGATGTAGTAGAAGAGATTGTCAACGAAGTTCGCCAAGTCCCCGGGGTGATTTTGCTGGATTACTCTAGTAATCCGGACCACAACCGTACTGTGGTTAGTTTCATCGGCGAACCTGAGCCTGTACTGGAGGCTGCTTGGCGGTTAGTCAGCAAAGCGGCGGTAAAGATCAATCTAAACAACCACCAAGGGGAACACCCACGGATGGGTGCAACCGATGTAGTGCCCTTTGTGCCGGTACGCGGCATCTTGATGGAAGAGTGTGTTCAACTGGCTAGGACACTTGGCGAACGGGTCGGGCAGGAACTCGGTATTCCAGTTTATTTATACGAGAAAGCCGCCACCCGTCCGGAGCGGAGGAACTTGGCGGAGGTTCGCCGAGGTCAGTATGAAGGAATTAAGGAAAGTATCGATCAGCCCGAACGGCTTCCTGACTTTGGGCCAGCCGCGATGGGCCCTGCCGGAGCGATCGCAATTGGGGCCAGGCTGCCGTTGGTTGCTTTTAACATCAATTTGGCGACGACGAATATGGGAGTTGCCAAAGCGATTGCCAAGGCTATTCGCGGAAGTTCCGGTGGTTTTGTAAATATCAAGGCACTAGGCGTTGAACTCAGTGAGCAGGGCATGGTTCAAATCTCTATGAACATGGTTGACACCGAAAATACGCCGCTCTACCGTGCCTTTGACTTCGTCAAGACCGAGGCGGCTCGATATGGAGTGTCTGTTGTCGGTAGTGAAATTGTTGGGCTAGTTCCATTGGCGGCAATGTTAGACGCAGCCAAATATTATTTGTCTTTACACGAGTTTTCTCCAGATTTAATTCTCGAAAAGAAGGTGTTCGGTTTCTGAGTGAGTACCAAACTTCTTTAGTGTGCAGATAATCTCGGGAGTACGTCAGCAAGTGCATCAAGGTGCCGCATGGATTTCGCCATGCGCTGCTGCCGCAACGTATTCGATCCCGCACAAGACACTCGCTATATGATGCCAGTAGAAAACTCACCGAACTCATTGCGCTGACCGATTGAATCCGCCCAGATGTTACGGAAATAATTCGGAAGTGTCGTCAGTAATCAAAACACGTTCGCTCGGTAAAACATCGCTTAGTAACACAGTTAATAATGTGGCTTACCCCTGCTCGGGTCCCCACACAGGGCGCTTTGCGAGAGTTTTAAGACGTCGGATGGCTGATTCTTAGGCACCATAACTGCACGAGAACGACCTAATGTAAAACGCTTACTCGCTATTCGGCTAATGGGTCGATGGGATCCTCAACGATCCATTCGTCCCATTCGAGAAGATCGGCTGCAGATACGCCATGCAATGTTCCAACTTTTAGCTCCATCTGGTACCCGCTACCGGAATCGAGACTCGCCCGCATTTTGCCAAGTAGTTTCTTCTGCGCAGCCTTCAACGTTTCATCTTGGAAATCAGATTCAGCCTCGTCCCATAGCCCTGCTCTCCGTGCCGATGCCTCGGAGATCATCGTATGAAAAACGACTCTTTTTTCGTTACCGCCGAGGTACCAACTTTCAGATGCTGCTACAAGTCGCACTTCGGGGTTCGGGTCACTTTCTGGATTGGGTTTCGTGGCAAGTTTTCTTATAAGCCCTGCCACCTTGGGGAGCACGTCGTGTTCTAGCGAATCAGGGTGGGGTGTTCGCGCATACCTCTGACCAACCCAGTTGCTGAATGTTGCCCTTTGAGAGGCCGAGAGTGGCCGTCTGATTTTGACAGACCTATGCGCTATTGCGGTTTTATCAACACTGGTTATGAAGCGTAGGTCAGCAACAGATTTGTGGCCTTCTTTCTCCGGGAGACCGCGGTTGTTTGGAAAAGGAAATTCGCGTGGCGATCTTGGGCCTGATCTAAGGGCTTGCCAGATTTTATTTGGGACGTATCGAAGTGGGCATACCACCAAAGTCGGTTCCACATCCGGACTGCGAATGACGTCGCAATCTTGAGTGAGGATGACATACCACCCGACTTCGCTCTCGATGATCAGAGACCACAATTCTTCACCGAGCTCTTCGGTTACTCCCTCATGTTCAGCGGCACTGCTCCAAGCAGCACTTGTGCCAATACCAACGAGGTTAACGGCGCCCATCGATATCAAATCGCCTTGCCTTACCTCGGAGACGAGCTTGGAGTAGGCGGCATTTCGTTCTTCCGTAGTTGGCGTGACTAGTCCAATTTCCGACCCGTGAGCCACTTTCAGCGACTTATCAAAACTCGACGCGAGTGTTTCAACAGGTCGTCAAAAGTGCCGGTAGAGGGGTTGGAGTCTTCGACGTTCTCCACGCCACTCGAAAATGAGGGAGCCGTTCTAGTGGCACGTAAATTCTCACGTAACCGGGCCGACTTGCTCATGACTACGACCGCGCCTAGAGCGAGCGGGTTCCGAGGGACTCGTCCAGGGGGACGGAGAAGGTCAAGGCCATCGGAATCCATGTCGACCAGTGCCTGTTGAACTTCCGCCAGGTTGAAGCGACGGTGACCCTTAGGTGTCTTATCAAAGGGAATCAGCCCAGCTCGGGCATAACGCCCGATGGTGTCTGTCGAGACATTGAGGGCACTCGCAATGTCTTTCGGCAACAGATCACGCTTGATGGGGTTCATGGGTAACCAGTCCTCTGCAGGCTTTACAGGGTTTGCAGGCTTTACAGGGATTATTCCAACCTGATGGGCCCTTGTCAAGTGTCTGGATGTACCTGTGGATGTGGGTTCAGGGAGTCAGCGGCACGCCGAGAACTGCGGCTGGGATAGGCCACCGACTTGCCGCATCACGAAGAGGCGATCAACCCATCGACGAAGACCTCGGGATCAAAGACAACCAAGTCATCTATGCCTTCGCCGAGCCCGACGAGTTTTACCGGAATTCCCAATTCACGCTGAACCGCGAGTACGACTCCACCCCGCGCTGTCCCATCTAATTTCGTCAGTACCAACCCCGTGACATCGACTGCTTCAGCAAAGACCTTGGCCTGCGCGATTCCGTTCTGGCCCGTGGTGGCATCAAGAACGAGCAAGACCTCATCAACCTTGGCGCCTTTCTCAATAACTCGTTTCACTTTTCCAAGTTCATTCATCAGATCGACTTTGTTATGCAATCGCCCAGCAGTATCCACGATAAGCAGGTCAGCCTCGGCAGCGCGCGCCTCACGTAGGCCATCAAAGGCAACCGAGGCAGAGTCTTGACCATCAGTTCCGCGCACCAACGTGGCACCCGCCCGCTTGGCCCAAGTCTCTAACTGCTCACTGGCGGCAGCGCGAAAGGTATCAGCGGCCGCAAGGAATACTTTCGCACCTTCGCTACGCGCCAAGTTTGCCAATTTCCCACTGGTGGTGGTCTTTCCTGTCCCATTCACGCCGACTACGAGGAGAACTCGTGGAGATCCATCCGCATGAGCCTTGAATGAAATCTCACGAGGTGTCGTAGTCTCCAACATCAACAACAGTTCGCGACGCAAGGCTGCGAGTGGATCTTCGCCTTTGGCCAAATCATGCTTGAGAGCGGTGAGCAGTTCCGTTGAAAGGCCGAGTCCGACATCTGCACTAAGCAGAATTTCTTCGAGTACTTGCCATGTTTCGGCGTCGAGCCGACCTGATTTGAAAATCGCAGTGAAGCGGCGTCCAAAACTCTGCGAACGTTCTAGTCGTTCACGCCTGCCGAAAAGCCGGTTAAGCACTTGTGCTTTCAGACTCCCGGAGCCGTTGCGATACGACCTCGGTCACGCCGTCTCCGCGCATGGTCACGCCATAGAGGGCATCGGCAATCTCCATGGTGCGCTTCTGGTGCGTGATGACGATCAACTGGGAGGCACCGCGTAGCTCTTCAAGAATGTTGAGCAAGCGGCCCAAGTTCGTGTCGTCGAGGGCGGCTTCGACCTCATCCATTACGTAGAACGGACTCGGACGGGCCTTGAAGATCGCAATGAGCAACGCAACCGCGGTGAGTGAACGCTCGCCGCCGGAAAGGAGTGAGAGGCGTTTGATCTTCTTGCCGGGGGGCCTTGCTTCGACTTCAATACCCGTCGTAAGCATGTCATCTGGATTGGTGAGAACCAACCGGCCCTCACCGCCAGGAAAGAGGCGAGAGAAAACACCCTCGAATTCACGAGCGGTATCAAGATAGGCATCACGGAATACCTGCTCAACGCGTTCGTCAACTTCACGGATAATTTCAAGCAGATCGCGACGAGTGTCCTTCAAATCTTCGAGCTGCTCGCTAAGGAATTTTGCCCGCTGCTCGAGAGCCGAGTACTCCTCGAGCGCCAACGGATTGATCTTTCCCAGTAGTGCAAGTGATCGTTCTGCTGCACGTAATCGTTTTTCTTGGTTATCTCTGCGATAGTTGATTAGCGGACCAGCGATCATCTCTCCACGATCATTTTCAACCCAAGTTGGAACTTGTTGCTCTGGGTTGTATTCGCGAAGAAGTGTCTCGACGTCGACTCCCAATTCTTCAATTAGCCGTGACTCGAGAGTCTCGATTCGCAGACGTTGTTCGGCGCGAGCGATTTCGTCGCGATGAACACTCGACGTCAGTTGTTCAAGTTCGGTTGTTAGTTCTCGTCCGCGCAATCGAACGGCGAGCAACTCGCCTTCACGTTCGGTGCGTTCGGTCTCCGCTTGGGCGCGTTCTTCCGCTGCCTGGGCAATCGAGACTTCAAGAGCAGAGAGTGCCTCCTGGGCAAGCACGACCACAGCACGCGCCACCACGGCGCCACGAGCGCGGGCATCGCGCCTTGAGACTGCAGCCACGCGTGCTTGGCGTTCGGCTTTCGCATTCGCCTCCAAATGCTGCGCACGCGCTCCGGCGGCATCTGCCCGCTCTTCGCCGGTGCGCAGAGCCAATCTGGCATCAACCTCGACCTGACGTTTCGTTGCGACCGTTGTTCGCAACGTCTCCACGATTGATAGATCAGGCTCGACCTGATCTTCTTGGTTCTCCGCTGCGCTAAGCCGGTTCTCCAATTCGTCCAGTCGCGCGATATCGCTCTGCCGCGCTATAACTCCTTGGTTTATTGCCTCGTCGAGGCGGGCCGCTTCGGCATTTGCTGCCTTGACTCCTTGCCCGGCAAGGCCCATCTGTTCGGCCAAGGCCGCCATTCTGGCATCTGATTCATGGAGCCTGGTTAGCGAAACATCAACCGATGACTGCGCCTCGAGGCGGGCAGTCTCGGCCGCGACCATTTCGAAACGGAGTCGTTCGCCACGATGGGTAGCCTCTTCGAGTTTGGCGGCGGCCTCATCGACGGCCGCCTTGACTTCGATCAACGAGGATGTCTTCTGTGAGCCGCCGCGAGCGAAATCAGCTGAGATAACGTCGCCGTCGCGAGTCGCAAGTACAAGTGTTCGGTGTTGGCTAAGCAAGGCACGCGCTGCAGACAAGTCGGCGACGAGGACAGTTCTGGCAAGTAGTCGCTCAAGTGCAGGCAGGAGCGCACGATCAGCCGAGATCACATCTAGGGCGTATCGCGCATCGCGAGGAAGGACAGGCCAAGTGCTGCGATCCGAACTGCTATCGGTGCCATTGCTTCCACCAATGACAATATTGGAGCGCCCACCATCATGGGTCTTCAGATAATCGATCGCATCGCGTGCCGCATCGGCATCGCTTACGGCAATGGCATCGGCCGCACTGCCTAAGGCTGCGGCAACCGCACTCTCCCAACCTGATTCCACTGTTACTAACGTTGCAACCGAACCAAGAACGCCAGTCAATTGCTCGGAAGCGGCGAGAATCACGCCACTGCCGTCCTTTCTAGCAAGCCCCATCCTCAGTGCCTCGAGACGGGCTTCCCAGGCGGCCCGCTCACGATCTGCGTCTCGTTCGCTTTCGCGGAGTGATTCAACTTTAGTCTGCGCCTTAGCAAGGGCCGCCGCTGAATTCTCGTATTCAGAATCAAGGTTCACTTCGCCCTGGTCGAGGCCAGCAACTTGCGCTTCAAGTGTAGAGAAGTCGCCCTGTGCAGCGTTGGCCCGATGCAGTGCGGCTTCTCTGGCCGCAGTCAATCGGGCCACTTCTTCTTCGCCGGCGGCGATGCGACTGCGAATTGCATTTACTTCGCCGGCAAGACGGACTAGCCCTTCGCGAGAATCGGCTGCGGCGCGCATCTGTTTCGCGACGCGATTTTCTTCTTCCCTGAGTGCGATCTCGGCTTGCTTGAGTTCTTCTTGCGCAAGCGCCAAGAATCCGCGTTCTTCTTCGGTCTTGCTACGAAGTCGTGCTTCAACTTCGCGCAATTCACGTGCATCTTCTTCCATAGCTTCTGGATCGCGACCAGCGGCACGAGCCTCATCGGCTTCCTCGGCTAAAAATCGTGAGCGCTCTTGCGCCAGACTCGCAGTGCCGCGGAAACGCTCGCGCAGGCTCGACAGTTTGTAATAAGTCTCTTGAGCCATCGCCAAGCGAGGTGCATCGGCAGCGGCCAAGGCATCGAGTTCTATCTCCCGCTGATGTGCTTGCGCAAGCGCGCTTTCCACGTCAGTGCGTCGCTCGCGCAGCGCCGACTCGTCAGCTACTTCCTCATCGAAAGAGGACCGGAGCCCGATTAGGTCATCTGCATAAATTCGCAACTTTGCATCGCGAAGTTCTGCCTGGATGGTTGCGGCCTTGCGAGCAACTTCTGCTTGCTTTCCCAACGGCTTTAGTTGACGTCGAAGCTCAACGGTTATGTCTTGGATTCGAGTTAAGTTCGCTTGCATCGCCTCAAGTTTGCGTAGCGCCTTCTCTTTACGTTTGCGATGCTTTAGAACGCCGGCTGCTTCTTCGATAAAACCGCGCCGGTCTTCTGGTGTAGCCGAGAGGATCGCATCGAGTTGACCTTGTCCGACGATGACGTGCATCTCGCGTCCGATTCCAGAATCGCTGAGCAATTCTTGAATGTCGAGCAACCGTGCGCCTTCACCATTGATCTGGTACTCGCTGACCCCGCTACGAAAGAGGGTACGAGTGATCGTGACTTCGGTATATTCAATCGGCAGGGCGCCATCCGAGTTATCGATGGTCAGCGAGACTTCAGCACGACCTAGCGGCGCGCGACCAGCGGTCCCGGCGAAAATGACGTCTTCCATCTTGCCGCCACGGAGCGTCTTGGCTCCCTGCTCGCCCATGACCCAGGCCAGAGCATCGACAACGTTGGATTTGCCAGAGCCATTGGGACCGACAACGCAGGTGATCCCTGGTTCAAAACGGAGGGTGGTAGCCGAGGCGAAGGACTTGAACCCGCGAAGGGTCAGGCTCTTCAGATACACGCTCTTCACGTCCCTTTACTTGGCGCCAACGATTCCTCGCGAAACCCTACCCTGTGCGAGGCGGTCGCTGGCAGGCGGGACAGAAGTGGCTGGATCGGTTCATGAAGGCTTCCCTGCTGATGGCATGGGCGCACCTTGGGCAGGGATCACCGCGTCGCCCATACACCGCCAGACCTCGCTCGAAGTACCCAGATTCGCCATTGACATTTACGTAGAGATCATCAAATGAGGTGCCACCGGCCTCCAGTGCTTCACCCATTACCGCAACGGCCGATTCGATCAGGTGCCTGAGTTGGCCTGGCGTTAGCGATGACCCGAGGCGGCGCGGATGGATCTTGGCCCGCCAGAGTGACTCGTCGGCATAAATATTGCCAATTCCGCTGACCACGTTCTGATCCAGTAGAAGTCGTTTTATTTCGGTATCGCGCTCATGCAATCGCTTGACTAGGGGCGCCATTTGGAAATCTGGATCAAACGGATCCCTAGCAATATGCGCAATACTTTTTGGGATGCTTTGGCTTGAAACATGGCTGAGTTCATCAATCGACATGCCGCCAAAAGTCCGCTGGTCGACAAAACGCAATTCGGTTGACCAGTTGGAAAAAGCAATGCAAAGGCGTAGATGTCTCTCGAACTCGGAATCATTCGGCACTAATAAGAACTGACCGCTCATTCCAAGATGTCCAACTAAAACCTCCTCATCTTCAAATTCAAACCACAAGTATTTGCCGCGTCGACGCACTGCAGAAATCTTCCGTCCCACTAGCCGATCCGCAAAATCCCCAGGACCAGCAACATGTTTTCTAATGGCTCGTGGGTGTAGAACAGAGACCAGCGAAATTTCTTGGCCTATTAGATACCGTTCTAAGCCAGAGCGAACAACTTCGACTTCGGGAAGTTCGGGCATGCTTACTCGTTCTTCGCAGCCATCTCTGCTTCAAGAAGAACGTATGCGGCCGCAGCGGCTCGTTGTTCTGCTTGCTTCTTGCTCCGCCCTTCGCCAGTGCCAAGTTCTCGATCAGCCACCACGCAAATTGCGATGAAAGTCTTCGCGTGATCTGGCCCCGACTCGCTACTGCGGTATTCAGGAACGCCGAGATTCAAGGAGGTGGCCAACTCTTGCAGCGAAGTCTTCCAATCAAGCCCCGCGCCAAGTTGCTCAGCATGATCAATAAATGGGGACATCAAACCGAGCAATACCTCTGCTGTCTTTGCGGCACCGTGCTGAAGATAAATCGCCCCGATAACGGCTTCGAAGGTGTCGGCCAGAATCGAATTCTTATCTCGGCCACCAGTGACACCTTCACCTTTTCCGATCATCACGTAGGAGCCGAGATCGATTCCGCGAGCGACTTCTGCAAGTGCATTCATACTGACGACGGCAGAGCGAAGTTTGGCCAGGCGCCCCTCGGCCAGATCGGGGAAACGTCGGTAAAGGGTCTCGGTTATCACGATCCCTAAAACGCTGTCGCCAAGGAACTCGAGGCGCTCATTCGTGGGAAGTCCGCCGGATTCGTAGGCGTAAGAGCGATGCGTCAGGGCCAGCGTAAAAAGTTCAGGATCAAGCTCAATGCCGAGACGCTCGGAGAGGCGATCTATCTCGCCCAACCTGACGCCGTCCACTTTCAGACTTCGATTACTTGGCGACCCTTATAGGTGCCACAGGTCGGGCAGGCGGTGTGTGGCAGCTTCTTCTCGCGGCAGCGGTCGCAGGCGACCAGGGTGGCAGCGGTCGTCTTCCACTGGCTACGACGCGCACGGGTATTGGCACGCGACATCTTTCGCTTCGGAACGGCCACGACTAACTCTCTTCCTGCTCATGCTGCGACGAACCGCCGTCGCTAAGGTGCTTAGTATCGCCTACGGAGGCAGAATCCTCAAAAACCAACGCGGAGAGCCCGCTCCACCGGCTATCGGCCAAGGCGTGATGGTGGGTTGGATCCTTGGCTAGGAGCTCGCCGCACTCAGGGCAGAGGCCAGGGCAGTCCGGACGGCAATGGGGTTGATAAGGCAGGTTCAACACCGCCGCATCGATCAGAGCCGGCTCCAGATCGGCCATCTCGTCGATCAATTTGGGCAGCGGATCCTCATCCAGATCGATCTCCTTCTTCCGATCCCTGCTCTCCGGCTCGTACGTAAAGAGCTCTTGGAAGCGGAGTTCAAGTGGAATGGTGACTGGCTCGAGGCAGCGAACGCACTCCCCCGTCGCCTCCGCGACTGCCCGTCCAGTGATCAGCACGCCCTGCGACACCGCTTCCAGGCGCATGGTGAGATCGACCGGCGATCCTTCGGCGATCGCGATCACATCATTGCCAATTGCACCTGGGGCTCTGACCTGGCGAGTGACCTCGCGCAGCGAGCCTGGCGAGCGGGGAAGATCGTGGGTATCGATCACAAAGGGCGCTTTCGGATCAAGATGATCGAGGTGTTTCTTATTGGGGCGCCGGGTCACTGAGGACATCGCTCTCCTTCTCGCCAGCCAGACGCGAGCGACCACGCGCGACGGCATCCATCGTCTTGGTGAGAATCACCTCGAGCGTGGCTAGCCGGCCATCAACGTACGATTCAGCTTCTGCTTTAATCGCGGTGGCTTCATCATTTGCTTGCGCCAAGAGATTGTTGGTCCGTTCATTTGCCATTACTACGATCTCAGTCTCTTCAACCAGTCTCGCCGCCTCTTCACGAGCATGAACAATCAATTGCTCGGAAGCTAGGCGACCATCACCGATTATCGCGTCACGAGCCGCTAGCACTTCTCTGGCCTCGGCCAACTCCGGTGGCAAGTCGAGGCGGATGGCGTCTAGCGCTTCGAGCACATCGCCCCGATGTATTACACAAGAAGCAGAGAGCGGCACAGCTCTGGCACCTTCGATTACGGCGATCAAATCTTGGACCCGCGACGAGACGTCTTGGCCTGATTCTGTGGACGTCATGGTCTCTCCACCTTCAAACGAGCAATCAACTGGGTTAGAGCCTTTGGCGGTACATACGCCGAAACATCGCCCCCGTACTTGGCAATCTCCTTGACCAGCGAGGAGGAGAGGAAGGAATACTGCGGGCTAGTTGAGATAAAGACCGTCTCGATACCGGCAAGTTGGTGGTTCATCTGAGCCATCTGGAGTTCGTAGTCAAAGTCGGAGACCGCTCGTAGCCCTTTGACGATCGCCGGAATCCCGTGGGCCTTGCAGTACTCCACGAGTAACCCGCTCCAAGAGTCCACTCGAACGTTTGGGAAATCGCGAGTGACGTCGCGGATCATCTCCATACGTTCTTCCACGGTGAACAGGCTCGCCTTGGTCTGGTTGACCAGGACGGCGACAACAACCTCGTCGTAAAGGGAGCTGGCTCGACCGATGATGTCGAGGTGCCCATAGGTGATTGGGTCGAATGAACCTGGGCAGATGACGCTGTGCACGGTAGGACGCTAGCAATCTTTGGTGGCGTAGCGCACCATTGCGTGACCGTAACGCCGATCGCGGACCCCGGTCAGACCCGTCGGCCAGTCGAATTGGGGCGCCTTGGCATCGCGCTCGACCGCAACCACAGCGCCGTCGATCAGCCACCCGTCGAGGAGATCGGCCAGCACCGCTTCAACGCTCTCGTTCGAATTCGAATATGGCGGATCTAAAACCACCAGGTCATAAGGGGTGTTCTGGTTGGGCGTACTCAGCCACTTCTCGACCCGCACCGCATGGACTTTGACGGTCGCAAAACCAAGGTTCGCCAAGTTCTCGCGGCAGACTTGGATCGCCTTGGGGTCGCTTTCGACTAGATCCACTTGCCTGGCGCCTCGGGAGGCAGCTTCGAGACCGATCGCCCCGGTCCCCGCGTACAAATCGAGGACTTTCCGCTGATTAAGAGTTCCTAGCAGGTGCTCGAGGGTAGAGAAAAGCCCTTCGCGAGCTCGATCCGAAGTCGGCCGAGTGACGGTGGCAGGATCTTCGAGCCGTCTGCCACGAGCACTCCCGGCCACGATTCTCATACTTTCTCCAGGTAATCGCTCTGCTCTTTGGCTGCAATTTCAGCTATGGCTCGCGCGAGCGCTGGGAAGGCATCGATTCCAGGGCCTTCGACGATTTGAACTGCCTCTACCTTGGCAATTTCGATAAGTTTCTCGTCTCGCAGCACCCGCAGGAGCCGAAGTTGCGAGTGTGCGCCGCTCTGCGCCTTGCCAAGTACATCGCCTTCACGTCGCTGTTCGAGATCTACCCGCGATAATTCGAATCCATCCAACGTAGAAGCCACTGCATCCAACCGTTCGCGTGCGCTTGACCCTGGCGCAGATTCAGTGATGAGTAGACAGAGCCCAGGGTGCGAACCCCGCCCAACTCGACCTCGCAACTGGTGAAGTTGCGACACGCCAAAATATTCAGCGTCGACGATCACCATCGCGGTTGCATTTGCGACATCGACACCAACCTCGATTACGGTCGTAGCGATTAGAATATCGAGTAGCCCGGTGGAGAACTCTTGCATGACTTGATCTTTGAGATCGCTCGGCAGGCGCCCATGCAGAATGCCAACGCGTACTGACGAGAGTGGACCGCTGATCAATGTCGGTGCAATGTCGAGGATTGCCTTTGCTCTTGCCCGCATTTCCTGCGGAGCTTGGTCGATTTCGTCAGCTAAATCGTCGGCGCTGGCTTCGCTGAGATCTTCAACTTCGCTCTCCTCGCCGCCGATTCGAGGCGTAACGATATAAGCCTGACGCCCGGCTCTCACCTCCTCCACTATCCGCGCCCATGCGCGTTCGACGAATGCGGGTCTTTCTTGAGCCGCTACCACATGGGTTGTGATTGGGACTCGGCCCAATGGCAATTCACGGAGAGTTGAAACGTCCAAATCGCCAAAGATCGTCATGGCCACCGTTCGAGGGATCGGCGTTGCGGTCATGACAAGTAGGTGCGGCGGCAGGTTTGCCTTGGCGCGAAGAACATCGCGTTGCTCGACACCAAAGCGATGTTGCTCATCGATGACAACTAGGCCAAGGTCGCGGAACTCGACTTTCTCAGATAGAAGTGCGTGGGTGCCGATCGCTATCCCAGCCTCTCCGCTGGCAATATCGAGTAGGGCGCTTCGACGTTGCGAAGCGTTTGCCGATCCAGTGAGGAGGACGATCTTCGTTGCACTTGTGGCCGCCCCGAACATTCCCTTTAACGCCAGATCTCCCAGCATGGAGGTGATTACGCGGAAGTGTTGTTGGGCCAGCACTTCGGTAGGCGCAAGTAGCGCACACTGCCCCCCTGCGTCGATGACGGCGAGCATTGCCCGCAGCGCAACGACGGTTTTCCCTGAACCAACTTCCCCCTGAAGCAGCCGATGCATCGGATGGTTGGCGCATAAATCGATCTCGATCTCCGCACTCACTTCTCGCTGTCCACGGGTTAAATCGAATGGAAGTTTGGCATCAAAAGCTTCAAGGAGCCCTCCACTCCTAACCAAGCGCGGAATGGCTACCAGCGAGCGAAGTTTCGAACGTCGCTCGGCGAGTAAGACTTGGAGGGTGAACGCCTCTTCGAAGGTGAGCCGCTCCTTGGCCAGCGCCGCTTCGGCATGACTCTTAGGCAAGTGGATCGAGCGAAGTGCATCAACGAGGCTCTGGTAGCCGTATTTTTCGACGATCTGTGCGGGTAACGGATCAGTAACTTCTTTGAGGTTGTCGAGCACTGTCCGTACGCATTGAGCAATACGCCATGAAGGCAGCTTCGCAGTCGCGCTGTAAACCGGCAGAAGGGCAGCGGCGAATTCACTCACTCGCTCTTGCTCTGCCTGTGGGTCATTGGATTCCAGAATCGAGCCATCCAACATTTCGTAGTCTGGATGGGTGAGCTGTCGCTTGCCGCGAAAGAGCGTAACCCTCCCGGCGAATAGTCCTCGTCGGCCCGGCGTCAGGTCGCGTTCGCGCCAAGCCTGATTGAAGAAGGTGAGGGAGAGAAAGCCCGAGCCATCGGTCAAGATCACTTCAAGCATCGAGCCTTTACGATTTCGCAGCGGTCGAACCACGACCTTAGATACGTCGGCGACAACGGTCACCATTTCACCTTCGTTTAGCGAGGCAAAGTTGGTTAGTTCACCGCGTTCTGCGTAACGACGTGGGTAGTGACGCATTAAATCGCCGACAGTTCTTAACCCGAGACCTTTCTCCAGAGCCTTGGCTGTGCGATCTCCTAAAACCTTTACGAGTCGTTCATCGAGTTGATCACTCATCGTAAATTACTCAACTCCGATGAGTAGCGGATACCAGGCCTGCCCACCGATGTGAATAGAAACGTCCAATTCAGGAATAACCGTGCGAGCCGATACCGCTAATTCCTCAGCCAATTCGGCCCCCGTGTCAGCGCCGATGACCAGAGTAAGGATCTCGCCGCCACCTGCCAGCATTCTTCTCAGGACACTCTGCGCTACCTCAGTTAAGTCGGCCCCAGCGACCATTATTTCGCCATCAATGATCCCAATCACGTCTCCGCGTTTGTACTCGACCTGCGCTGTGCGCTTCGACTCTTTTGCAAATGCAATGGTCGCATACCGGGTATGCCCGGCGGCTGAGGTCATCGCTACTAGATCATCGTCAAAGGACCTGAGCGGATCGTGAACTGCAATAGCGGCGAGCGCCTGCACCGTGGACCTAGTCGGCAGAACCGCAGCACGAATACCCGCGTTGCGAATCTCAGCGAGTGCTTCTTGTGCCGAAAGTAGCCCTTGGCTATCTTGAGGCAAGAGCAGAACTTCGCTGGCACCGATCGTTGCCTGCCACCAATCTTCTGACGTGACTCGGCGTGAATCAAAAGCAGTGATTACATCCGCACCGCAGTGACGCAAGATTTCAGCAATACCGACGCCATTTGCGACTGCGATTATCCGCCGTGCAGATATACACACTTCTTGGTCGATCGATGAGAGAAGCGAGGTGATCTTGATCCGAGTTGGCCGCCCAACCGAAAACCCGGCTTCGACTGCGCCGCCCGCATCATCGGTGTGGACGTGAACGTTCCACAATTCATCGCTACCTACGATAAGGACGCTCCGTCCGAGGGCAGACAACTTTGCCCGCAGGTCATCAACAGCGCCGATAGCGGTAGCTGGCAAGAGGTACATCACTTCGAAACCGCCATCTGCGGCACGCATTGGAGATCTCGTATCTATTGCAGGTAGAGCCACTGAGGCAGGCAGGGGTTCGATTGGCTGGAGGGTAGGGTCCAAGGTGCCCGCCAATGCGGCCAGTATCCGCTCCAAGGCATGCGCCCCGGCGTCAACCGTGCCCTTAGCGCTAGGTATCGGCGGGGTGATCGCGCTCTGGAGTGCCGCTCCCCGAGCCGCCGACCAGGCAGCGAGAGCCACCTCTCGATCGGTCATCGTCACCTCGATCGCCGCAGCTGCTGCTGCCATGGCCGTGAGGATCGTGCCAGCGACCGGCCGCGTGACGGCTCGTTGGGCCGCGGCGTCGGCACTGATCAGAGCGGCACCCAGGCCCTCTCCCAGCCCCTCGGCCAGCCCACGGAGGATTTCACTGAGGATCACCCCGGAGTTGCCCTTGGCCTCAACCAGCGTCGCTCTAGCAGCGGTTCTGGCTAGGCTCGTTACCTCACCATTCGCCTGGGCCAGCGCATCGGCTCCACTTTCAAGCGTGGCTAAGACGTTGGTGCCAGTATCGCCGTCGGCCACCGGGAAGAGATTCTCCCCATCCAGTCGGAGTCGTGCCTGCTCAATGAGTTCGATCGCAAGGGCAAACCACTGGCGGAAAGCGGTTGCGTCAAAGGTTGATCGATGGGGCGTTGGCATAACCAGAGATTACGTCAGGTCGCCGCCGATTTCCCCCCTTGGTGTTCCGTCAGGTAATCTTTCGCTCTGCTTGAAGAGCAGAAATCCAAGACCAACTGATATGGAGTACGACCGTGGCTGCCAACTGTGAGATCTGTGGCAAGGGCCCAAGCTTCGGCAACAGCATTTCCCACTCCCACCGCCGTACCCGTCGCCGCTGGAACCCAAACATTCAGCGAGTTCGCGCCCTCGTCGGCGCCACACCAAAGCGACTCAACGTCTGCACTTCCTGCCTGAAGGCTGGAAAAGTCAACCGCTAGTTTCCTCTCATGCGCCAGCCGTGATCGACCGGGCCTATTCCAGAGCCCAATGCGAAACCATATTTGATGGCTCCTGTGACATATTCTTTTGCCTGTCCAACTGCCATAGGTACATCAACTCTCTGGTTCAGTCCGCCGCCTTGGGCAATTTGGATCGCCAAATAACTTGCAATCGCAGAGGCAAGAGTGCAGCCGGTGCCGTGTGTATGACGATTATTTAGGCGCTCCGCCTCGAACCGAAACTCAGCTTCGCCATTTGTAAGCAAATCAATGGCGGCCCCGTCAAGATGCCCGCCTTTGATTAGCACCCATTTTGGTCCATGAGCTAGCAGCGCATCTGCACCGTGCCGCATCGAGGACTCTGAGGAGACCGTTACCCCAGTCAATTGCGCTACTTCGTGAAGATTCGGAGTAACAATGGTGGCAAGTGGAAGCAACTGAGATAGCAACACCGCCACCGCTTCGGGGGCGAGGAGCGGATCACCGTGTTTGCTCACGCCAACGGGGTCGACTACCACAGGCGTCGTTACCGGAAGTCGCTCGAGTAATTTGGCGACAGTAGAGACCAGTTCGGGCGAGGCGAGCATGCCGGTCTTGACTGTGTCGACGCCGATGTCATCGACGACAGAATGAAATTGCGCTTCGACGGCGGCGGTCGGCAACTCCCAAACACCTTGGACACCAATCGAATTCTGCGCTGTTACCGCAGTTACCACGGTCATACCGTGAACGCCGCAGGCGAGCATTGTCTTCAGGTCTGCCTGAATTCCCGCGCCGCCCCCACTGTCTGAACCAGCGATACTTAATACGCGAGGTAGTCGACTCATATCGCGAGCCTAGCGACCACCGCCTCGGAAATGATCATGGCCTGCAATCCAGTCGCTTACGTCAAGACCGATAACTTCGACGCCGTCACCGGTTACGACGTCACCAATCACGCGCACGCCAACAGGAAGGTCCGCATCCCTGGCAACCGTCGCAACGAAAGCGTGATCCTCTCCACCAGTAAGGCCCCACCTGAGTGGATCGACGCCAAATGTCACGGCCACGTCTGATAATTTGGAAAGATCCAAACTGCTTGGATCGATGCGGCATTTCACGCCACTGGCTTCCGCAATATGACCTAGATCTGCAAGAAGGCCGTCGCTAACGTCACACATTGCATGAGCGCCGCTTTTCGCCAGTGCAAGGGCGACTTCATACTCCACTCTGGGAGTGCGGTGTGCTGCGCGCAATTCTTCATAGCTATCAACAACGGCTGAATTTAGAAGTGCAAGACCTGCTGCCGACAAGCCAGTCACGCCAACGAGAACGACTAGATCGCCAACCTGCGCACCGCTTCGCAAGACTGCGCTCCGCCCGTCGAGGGACCCGAGAGCGGTGACACTGATAACGATCTTCTCGCTCCGTACTGTGTCACCACCAACGATGCTGGCACCGACCTTGGCTGCTTCATCCCTTAGGCCGAGAGCAAGTTCGAGCGCCCAACTGACCGCCAAATCAGGCGGCGCTCCAAGAGCAACTAGCAGGGCGGTGGGTCTTGCCCCCATGCTCACGACATCGGCGAGATTAGCCGCTGCGATTTTCTGGCCCACATCACTCGCACTCGACCAGTCGCGGCGGAAGTGGATGCCCTCAACCGCCATATCCGTGGTTGCAACTACGTAGCCATCTACGGCCTTAACAATTGCCGCATCGTCGCCTGGACCGACCAGAACATCCTCGCCCTGCGGGAGGAGCGCACTAATCCGGTCAATCAACCCAAACTCACCCAGGGACTCCAGGTTTCCACTCTCCGGTATCGTCATCGGAGCCCCTTACGAGGTACGGTCTGTCTAGCCACCATCTCAGATTGGAATCCGATGCCTGACTCTGTGCATGCGTACATTCTTATACAGACCGAGGTTGGAAAGGCTGCGAGTGTGGCCCGTGAAATTGCCACTATCCCTGGGGTTACGCTCTCAGAGGATGTGACCGGACCATACGACGTGATTGTGCGCGCAGAGGCGACCAGCGTGGATGAACTTGGACGTTTCGTAGTCGCGAAAGTGCAGTCTGTTTCAGGCATCACTCGCACCCTTACGTGCCCGGTGGTTCACCTGTAACACGAGCATCTTTAACGTAGGACCGAACGCCGTCGTCGTAGTGCTAGTTGGATTAATCGATCAACCAAATTTGAGTAATCGACGCCTTGTGCGGCCCACATCCGTGGGTACATGGAAGTCGGCGTAAACCCTGGCATGGTATTGATCTCATTGATGATCACCTGATTCTGATCGGTCAGGAAGAAATCAACACGGGCCAACCCTTCACAACCAAGTGCTTCAAAGGCAGTCAGGGCCTGTCGCTGAATTTCTATGCGAATTGGTTCAGGAAGATCCGCGGGTATATCGAGCACTGTCGAGTCATCTAGATATTTGGCTTTGAAATCATAGAACTCGTGATCACCAATGACGCGGATCTCAGCCGGGAGGGTCGTCTCAGCTCCCCCAGCAAACGTGCCGAGTACGCCGCACTCGATTTCTCGCCCGATTACGGCCTTCTCGATGATTAGTCGTGGATCATGGCGTTGTGCTTCGGTGATCGCGTGCACCAAGGTCGAAGCCGAGTCTGCTTTTGAAATCCCATTGCTGGAACCGGCCCGCGCTGGTTTAACAAAAACTGGGAATCCCAACTCGGCTTTTACTCGCTCGGTCACCTTGGCTGGATCACTTCGCCATTCGAGTTCAGTTACGGCCACGTGTGGCGTGTTAATCAGACCAGCTTGGGCAAAGAGCGCTTTCATCACCGGCTTGTCCATCGCAGCCGCTGAAGCTAGAACGCCTGAGCCCACGTAAGCGATGCCGGCGAGTTCACAGAGTCCTTGAATGGTCCCGTCTTCGCCGTAAGGACCGTGCAGCAGCGGAAAGAGGACATCGAGATTTCCTAACGCTCGGGGGATTTCGCCCGCTTCACTGATTAGGAGATTTCCTCGAGTCGGGTCGCCAGCCAGAATGACCTCGGTGCCTGTGCCGTCAATGCTTGGCAGGTCGCCCCCGTCCAAGGCGTAGTGCATCGGGTCGTCATTGGCCATCACCCATCGGCCCTCGCGCGATATTCCAATGGCGACGACGTCGTACTTGGTGCGATCGATCACCGACAGAACACTGGCCGCAGAGAGACATGAAATCCCATGTTCGCTACTCCGTCCGCCAAAGAGGAGCCCAACACGAGGTGCCATAGTCCGACCTTACTAACTCCACCAACTAAGCCATAATGGATTTATGGTCCCTGAAAAACTTGCTGTTGAAACCATGGCGGTCCACGCAGGTAGACCCGCACGCGTACCTGGTGCACCGGTCAATCCGCCGATCTCGCTCTCGTCGACTTACAACGCGGCGCGCGAGGGCGAAGAAGTTGACTACGCCTATGCGCGCGAGGATCACGAGTCAGGTGTAGCTTTCGAAACCGCCCTTGGCGCACTCGAGGGCGGTCACGCATTGGGCTTCGCATCAGGGATGGGTGCAATTTCAAACGTCCTCGCACTGGTACCTCATGGTGGCATCGTCGTAATCCCACCGGTTGGCTACTCTGGAATGCTCGCTGCAACAAGCGCTCTCGCCACATCGGGACGGATCGAGCGTCGCGTTGTCGACACCACGAATCCAGACGAGTTGGCTTCCGCCCTGAAAGGGGCGCAGATGCTCTGGCTGGAGACCCCGGCCAATCCAACCCTCAACATCACCGATCTATCCAGGGCTAGTGATCTGGCACATCGGAGCGGTGCATTTGTCGTTGCCGACTCCACTTTTTCGACTCCGGTTCTCACTCGACCGCTTGATTTTGGCGTCGACGTTGCCGTCCACTCCGTCACCAAATGGATCGCTGGACACTCCGACGTTCTCCTCGGCGCTGCGATTACTCGCGATGAGCAGATTCTGGAGAAGTTACGCGTTGGTCGCGTGATTAGCGGTGCGATCACTGGTCCTTTCGAAGCTTGGCTGGCTCTACGCGGATTGCGCACCATGCCCCTACGCGTAAAAGCATCGTGTGCCAGCGCGCTCGAATTGGCCGACCGGCTCAGAAGCGCCCCAGGGGTGGAGAGCGTCATCTATCCCGGACTGCCCTCTCATCCTGGGCACGAAATCGCCAAAGCTCAGATGTCTGGTGGGTTTGGCGCCGTGCTCTCCATCACCTTGGCAGGTGGCATCGAGGCGGCCCGAAAACTCTGCGAGCAAGTAGAGATCTTCACACATGCAACAAGCGTTGGTGGCGTCGAATCGTTAATTGAGCGGCGTAAGCGTTGGAGCGCTGAGTCCGACTTAGTTCCCGAATCACTCGTGCGAATCTCCGTTGGAATCGAAGATGTCGAAGATCTCTGGCGTGATCTTTCTCAAGCGCTTAAACGATTGAGTTAATTCTCTGACTTTTTCGTTCTGCCCATGAGCCGACGGACTGCATCTACCGTTCTCAGGTTTCCGATCAGAACATCGACTACTGCTTCGGTGATAGGCACATCTATCTTGTGACCACGGGCCAATGCAAGGATTGCCGGAGCAGCCCGTACCCCTTCCGCTGTGGTCTTCGTTGCAGCAAGAGATTCCGCAAGGGTTGCCCCACGCCCGAGACGTTCTCCAAATGAGCGGTTCCGAGAGAGCGGCGATGAGCAGGTTGCCACTAGATCGCCTAGACCAGCAAGGCCAGAGAAAGTGGAGGCTTGAGCAGAAAGAGCCTCGCCAAGTCGGGCCATTTCCGTCAGCCCGCGCGTGATCACCGTGGCCCTGGTGTTATCACCCATGCCGAGGCCGACTGCCATTCCAACAGCGAGCGCTATCACATTCTTCATAGCTCCAGCAAGCTCGCATCCAACGACATCACCGGAGGTATACGGACGAAAATAACCTGTGGCGATCGTGTGCTGGACTATTTCGGCGGTTGCCGGATTCTGTGAGGCGACCACGCCAGCCGCTGGCTGCCTGAGGATCAACTCACCGGCTAGATTCGGTCCCGTGAGGATCGCTATACGATCACTTTCGAATTCGAGAACTTCTGAAATGACTTGGCTCATTCGAGCCATCGACTGTAATTCGACACCCTTGACCAACGAGACAATGATGGCATTTTGCTCGATTGAGGATCGCGACGCAACCAGGGTGGATCGCATCGCCTGCGAGGGAATGGCTAGAGCAACTATTCTGGCGCCAGTGAGCGCACCGGCAAGATCTGTGGTCGCGCGAAGGGTCTCCGGCAGGATTGAATTTGGATGGAATTTTGCATTCCGATGCTCACTTCTTATCTGTGCGATTACATCGGGATCGCGTCCCCATAGTGAGACTTCATTTCCTGCGTCGACAAGAATCTGGGCAAAAGCCGTCCCCCACGACCCGCTACCGATTACAGCGCATTTCATTTGGCATCCTTTTTAAAGTTCCCGGTACGCGGCAAATTGGAGGTGCGCCAATCGAATGGTGTCGTAGGTGGTCTCTCATGACGAATCTCCGCGAGCATTAAAGTAATCGTAGAGATGATCCTGGCAGTGGCTTCCAGTAATGCTTCTTGATCATCGGCTCTGCCTTGCCATTGACTTAAATCAATCGGAGGTCCCGCATGGACGTGTACACGTTTCGGCGGGAAGAGGTGAAACCGTTTCGAATAGGGCGGAAGGAGGCGTTGCGCACCCCATTGGGCACATGGAATCACCGGCACGCCACTCATGAGGGCGAGCCGAGCCGCGCCGGTCTTACCAAGCATTGGCCAGAGAGCAGGATCACGAGTGATCGTTGCCTCGGGATAGATGCCGATGACTTCTCCCGCTTTAAGCGCATCGACCGCTAACAGTAGTGCCTCTCTTGCGCTATCTGATTCCCGATGAACCGGAATCTGTCCAGCTCCGCGCAGCACACGCCCGACGAAGGGAATCCTAAAAATAGACTCCTTGCCAAGAAATCTCGGTGCTCTCCCGTTGTCGAAAATGAAGTGTGTGAAGATCAATGGGTCTATGTATGAGATGTGATTGACCACGATGATCGCCGGTCCACTCTGCGGGATATTCTCTGCTCCTTGCCAATCGCGGCGAGTGATCAGGAAGAGGATCGGGCGGAGTACGACGGTCGCAAACCGATACCAGCCGTGTACATTCGCGATCGCCACGGCGCGAGCCTACCCTCGATGGCATGATGACCACTGTGAACTTTCCCTATGCGGCAGAATGGTGCGCCATCCTGCCGATCAAGGGTGGCTCGCAGGCGAAGTCCCGCCTTGGATCGCACCCTGAGGTAGCTTCGTTGGCTGATGGGTTCGCCAAAAAAACGCTAGCGGCAATCCTTGCCTGCCCCGAAGTCAAGCGGGTGATCATCGTTACTGGCGATGAATATTGGAGAAATTTGGAGAGGGATCAAATTACGACATTGGCAGATCCTGGTGGTGGGTTGAACGCTGCGATCCGCACGGTCAGAGACCACGAATTTGAAAAGCAACTTTTAGTAGTTGTCCCGAGCGATCTCCCGATTCTTGACCCGGTTGATCTAGCAAATGTCTTGGTAAATGCGAGATCGCATGCGCGCGCTTTCGTCCGAGATAAAAATGGTGACGGTACGACAATTCTCACTGCACTGAACGCAGTTGATCTGATACCACTCTATGGCGAAGGTTCGGCGTCCGCGCATTTGATGAGCGGTGCGATCGAATTATCCGCGCCAAATTCCGTGCGTTTCGATGTTGATACTCTGGCTGATCTAGAGCAGATTGCTGGATTTAATGGGTAAAAGTCCAAAGAGTGGAAAGTACTGAGGGACCACAATAACTGCGGCCCCTCAGTACTTTCGAATACGTCAAAACCTATGTGCTGCAAGAACTAGCGGCGCTTGGCAGCTTTTTTAGCCACGGCCTTCTTTGCAGCAGGCTTCTTAACTGCAACCTTCTTCGCGGCTGGTTTCTTAACTGCGGCCTTCTTTGCAGCAGGCTTCTTAACTGCAACCTTCTTCGCGGCTGGCTTGGCAGCCTTGGCTGGAACGGCAAGTTTGCGAGCACCGGATACAACTTCCTTAAGTTGTACCGCTGGTTTGAACTTGATGACGCTAGTCGCCTTAACCTTTACGGCCGCACCAGTTAATGGGTTACGAGCGGTGCGCGCTTTGCGAGCGACTTTCTGGAAGGTGCCGAAACCCGCAAGGGCAACCTTCTCGCCCGCGACAACTGAACGAGTGATGTGTTCTAGAACTGATTCAACAGCAGTTGTTGCATCTTTCTTGCTGCCTTGAAGTTGAACAGCAAGTGCCTCAATGAGCTCGGACTTATTCACGAATTCCCCTTAGTACGTTTAGATTTCCGGACTTCCCCGTCCGGCCTTGTGCATAACCTATGTGAAAAGAAGTGGGAACGTCCAACACCAACGAGTGAAAAAACCCTGTGTCTCCGTCAGATCTTGATCGGCAAGGTTTCTGGCTTAAAGTTTGGACGCGTCTTTTCGAAGGCATCGATCCCTTCTACATGGCGCAGAGTTAGCCCAATGTCATCAAGCCCCTCCATCAAACGCCAGCGGGTGTAGTCATCCATCTCAAAGTTGGCCGTGTGGCTTCCCCAGCGCACCTGCTTTGCCTCGAGATCTACGGTCACTTTCAGACTCGAGTCGCTCTCGATCGCCCCCCAAATAGATTCGATCTCTTCCTGAGTCAGAATTACTGTCAATAAACCAGCTTTGAGCGAATTCCCGCGGAAAATATCGGCAAAACGGCTAGAGAGAACAGCCTTGAAACCATAATTCTGGAGCGCCCAGACGGCATGCTCACGTGACGAGCCCGTTCCAAAATCAGCTCCGGCAACTAAAACCGAGGCGCCTTGGTAAGCCGGGTTATTGATGACAAAGTCGGGATCCTTTCGCCAGGCCGCAAAGAGTCCATCTTCGAAACCTGTGCGAGTGACCCGCTTCAAATAAACCGCAGGGATGATCTGATCGGTATCAACATTGCTACGACGCAGTGGCAACGCGGTACCGGTGTGTGTGATGAATTTCTCCATTTTCTAGACCTCCTGAAGATCTGCGGGCGAAGAGAGCGTGCCGCGCACGGCGGTTGCCGCGGCTACCAAAGGGCTAACCAAGTGAGTACGACCACCGACACCCTGACGTCCTTCGAAGTTTCGATTGCTCGTCGAGGCGCTTCGCTCTCCCGGTTTCAATTGATCAGGGTTCATACCTAGACACATAGAACAGCCAGCCTGGCGCCACTGCGCTCCCGCGGCAAGGAATATCTTGTCCAGCCCTTCACTCTCTGCCTGAAGTCGGACCTTCGCCGATCCTGGCACCACGAGCATCGTGACGTCGCTTGCGACTTTACGGCCCTCGATGATGGCAGCCGCCGCTCGGAGATCCTCGATACGTCCATTGGTGCAGGAGCCGAGGAAGACGGTGTCGACTCTGACTTCGCGGAGGGGCGTACCAGCGGTAAGCCCCATGTATGCCAGAGCTCGTTCGGCGGCGCCTCGCGCTTCGACGTCGTCAATCAGCGCTGGATCGGGAACCTTGGCTGAGAGCGGAACACCTTGCCCTGGATTGGTACCCCAGGTTACGAAGGGTGAAAGCGAAGAGGCATCGATTACGACCTCGCTGTCAAAGGCAGCGTCGACATCGCTCTGGAGGGTGTTCCAATACTCGACCGCAGCGTCCCACTCAGCACTGATAGGTGCGTGTGGTTTGCCTTTGAGATAGGCGTACGTGGTCTCGTCGGGTGCGATCATGCCGGCGCGGGCGCCCGCCTCGATGCTCATGTTGCAGATCGTCATGCGTCCCTCCATCGAGAGCGCACGAATCGCATCGCCCCGATATTCAATGACGTATCCCTGACCACCGCCGGTACCGATCTTGGCAATCACGGCAAGGATGACGTCCTTGCTCGTAACGCCGACTGGCAGCACGCCATTGATGGTCACTGCCATCGTCTTAAACGGCGCTAGTGGCAACGTCTGGGTGGCCAGCACATGTTCGACTTCGCTGGTTCCAATTCCAAATGCAAGAGCGCCGAAAGCGCCATGGGTACTCGTATGCGAATCGCCACAGACGACGGTCATGCCCGGTTGGGTAAGACCAAGTTGAGGCCCCACGACGTGCACGATGCCTTGGTCGGCATCACCAAGTGAATGGAGGCGGACACCGAATTCAGCGCAGTTCTTTCTTAGTGTCTCAATTTGCGTACGTGAGACTGGATCTGCAATCGGCTTGTCGATATCGATCGTTGGCGTGTTGTGATCTTCGGTGGCAATCGTAAGATCTGGCCGTCTTACCTTGCGATTGGTAAGTCGTAACCCGTCAAAAGCCTGCGGGCTGGTCACTTCATGGATCAGATGGAGATCGATGTATAGCAGATCTGGCTCGCCAGGTTCCCGACGGACCAGGTGGTCTTCCCACACTTTCTGCGCCAAGGTCTTAGCCATTTCGCGCCCCCTTGCTTCTCACATTGTGATACGCCAATATTAGATTATGGACAACGGTAGCGGAGTTGGCGTTTTAGACAAACTGGCCGCGGTTCTGGCTGCCCTCGAATCCGGACCCCAGAGCCTGGCTGGCCTGGTCGCCACCACCGGGCTGGCTAGACCGACAGCTCACCGACTTGCCGTTGCTCTCGAACACCACAGGATCGTGGCGCGAGATTTTCAAGGGCGTTTCATTCTGGGCCCACGCGTCGTAGAGTTGGCCGCCGCCGCTGGCGAAGATCGCCTCATTGCCATTGCGGTACCGGCTTTAAATGCGCTACGCGATGCCACCGGCGAGAGCGCTCAGCTTTATCGCCGCCAAGGCGATCAGCGCATCTGCGTCGCCGCAGCCGAACGGCTCACTGGGCTCCGCGATTCAGTTCCGGTTGGCTCGGTCCTGTCTATGCAAGCCGGCTCTGCCGCTCAAGTTCTGTTGGCTTGGGAAGATGCCGACCGTCTACATCGCGCCCTTGTCTCAGCCAGATTCAATGCAACGATGCTCGCTGCGGTCCGTAGGCGAGGTTGGGCGATGAGTATTGGCGAACGTGAGGCTGGGGTGGCTAGCGTCTCGGCCCCAGTCCGTGGGCCAAATAATCGCGTCGTTGCGGCAGTCAGTGTCAGCGGGCCGCTTGAGCGACTTGGCCGTCAGCCGGGCAGATTGCACGCTGCTGCAGTGGTGGCGACGGGCGAGCGATTAACGGATGCCCTCAAGCACACGTAGATCTCCTCTGCCTTTTCGCCGAGCGGTGGCTCCGCTCACCCCGAACGGTGGCTCCGCTCACCGATTATCGCGATTCGCTCTTGCTGACGTTCTTTAAGGCGGCCCGCCCAACCTCTAGACGTGCGACTGGTACCCGAAAGGGTGAGCACGAGACATAGTCAAGTCCGACCTCGGCGAAGAAATGAATCGAAGTTGGGTCGCCACCATGTTCACCACAGACCCCAAGTGAAAGATTCGGCTTTGTGCTGCGTCCCTTCTCACTAGCGATTCGCACTAGTTCGCCAACGCCATATACGTCGATACTTTCGAAGGGTGAAGTTCCAAGAATTCCACGCTCGAGATAATCACCGATGAATTCGCTCTCGACATCGTCGCGGCTAAATCCCCAAGTCGTCTGGGTTAGGTCATTAGTACCGAAGGAGAAGAAATCTGCGGCACGCGCAATACGTTGGGCAGTTAGGGCGGCGCGTGGAAGTTCAATCATTGTTCCAATCGGGACGTGAAGCTCTACGCCATGTTCTTCGGAGATTTCAGCCAGAATCGCTTCAGCATATTTTCGCACCGGCTCCAACTCGGCAACGGTCGCGACAAGTGGAACCATGATCTCAGGCCTGGGGTCGCGGCCAGCCTTAATGAGATTTACCGCTGCAATTCCGACCGCGCGAATTTGAGTTTCGAAAAGTCCAGGGAATTGAAGACCTAGACGTACGCCACGCATACCAAGCATTGGATTCTGCTCATGGTGATGTTCAACCGAGGCTAGCAAGTCAACGTCGTACTGGACGACTTGCCCACGCTCTTCTGCTAACGCCACCTTCACTGCCAGCTCGGTCCGATCCGGCAAGAATTCATGCAATGGTGGATCGATCAACCGAATGATGACCGGGAAACTATCCATCTCGGCCAGCAAGGACTCAAAATCGGCGATCTGCTGAGGCAACAACTCAGCAAAAACCGCATCTCGTTGTTCTTGCGTCTCACTTAAAATCAAGCGCTCAACAAGTATTCTCCGTTCACCCAGGAACATGTGCTCGGTACGTGCCAGACCAATCCCACGGGCGCCCATGCGCCTAGCTCTGGCGGCATCCTCACCGGTATCAGCATTGGCAAGGACCGACATCTTGCGAACCTTGTCCGCATGGGTCACTAAACGATCAACGGCCGCGACCAAATCATCAAATTCGGTATCGCCCTTCTTGATCTCACCATCAAAGTAACGACTGATCGGAGACGGCGAAACTGGCACTTCTCCCGCAAAAACATCGCCTGAAGTTCCATCAATGCTAATTATCTCACCACGCTTGAATTGACGACCATCACTGGTTGTAAAAAGCCCTGCCGAAAGATCGAGCGTGAGCCCGTCTGCCCCACATACGGCGGTCTTGCCCATTCCCCGGGCTACCACTGCTGCATGCGACGTCTTGCCACCTCGATTGGTCAGGATTCCGACGCTGGCGATCATGCCCGCCAGGTCGTCAGGATTTGTCTCCCGGCGGACCAAGATGCAGGCACATCCGGCTTTCGAGTACTGAATCGCCTCGGCTGAGGTAAAGGCGATCACCCCCACCGCCGCACCAGGCGAGGCAGCAATTCCTTTGGCGATCAAATCGCGCTTAGCCTTTGAATCGAAGCGTGGGAACATCAGTTGGCTAAGTTGATCGCCGTTTACCCGCTCTAGTGCTTCTTCAAGAGTTATCAAACCCTCATCGACGAGTTGCATTGCGATTCTAAACGCTGCTGCTGCGGTGCGCTTTCCAACTCGCGTTTGCAGCATCCAGAGAGTTCCATCCTCAATGGTGAATTCAATGTCACACAAATCTTTGTAGTGTGCTTCGAGAATATCCATCGTGCGCATTAATTCAGAGTGCACCTTTGGCATCATGTCATGTAGGTCGGTCAGTGAATAAGTGTTACGAATACCGGCTACGACATCCTCGCCTTGTGCGTCGGGTAACCAATCCCCGTAAGCACCGGGCGCACCGGTCGCAGGATCGCGAGTAAAGGCAACTCCCGTGCCCGAGTCCGTTCCTCGATTGCCGAAGACCATCGTGCAGATATTCACAGCCGTACCAAGATCGTCAGAGATGCGCTCTTGACGCCGATAGATCTTTGCACGGTCGGTGTTCCACGAATTAAAGACGGCACGAATCGCCAGGTCCAGTTGAGCGAACACACCCTGAGGGAATTCTTCGCCTGTCGCTTGGCGCACAACGTCCTTGAAACTCGTGACTAATTGCTTCAACTGATCAGTATTGAGTTCTGCGTCGGTCTCTACGCCAGCTGATTTCTTCGCCGCGTCAAGAATATGTTCAAAACTCTCACCATGAATCGCAAGAACTGTCTTGCCGAACATTTGAATCAAACGTCGATAAGAA